>TARA_R110001592_G_scaffold359790_1_pt1 | contig 146599 bp, 109 predicted proteins | sample TARA_R110001592 | Tara Oceans TARA_R110001592 (sample SAMEA4398387) | marine metagenome | biome: Polar Biome; feature: [SRF] surface water layer (ENVO:00010504); material: water (ENVO:00002006), including particulate matter (ENVO:01000060) such as... | depth 5 m
CCCAACCTTCATAAGACCTGGTACAGGTTTTTAAGGCAGGTCACCCGCACAAGGGGGGAAACTGATCGTCAGTGGTCTGAAATAAACTGGCACGGTCCAGTAAAATGATCGACCCGATAATCAGTCCGACTATGCGTGTATTGCCGAATTCAAGGAACGTATCGGAATATTGACAGCAACAGTACGGGTTGTATGGAACGATGCGGTCAGTCAAAGTGAACTTGAAGAAGCTGGCGGTTCTGTCTACAACCTTCAAATAAAGAACATTGGGAAAAGCAGAATCTTTTTACAGACAGGATTAGATAAAAATAGAATTTACAGAAACTGGATAGAATTTAACGGTTCGATCAGGCACTTCACCCGACAACAGAAAGCGAGAGTGATGAATGGGAATGCTCAAAGAATTCAAAGAGTTCGCGGTTCGGGGCAATGTCGTCGACATGGCCGTGGGAATTATCATTGGGGCGGCGTTCAGTAAAATCGTCTCTTCACTGGTGAAAGATGTCGTCATGCCTCCCATCGGGATGCTACTGGGCAAAGTCGACTTCTCGGAACTTTCGATCGTTCTGCACGAGAAAACCGCAACCACGGAAGCCGTCACAGTGAACTACGGTCTCAACTTCAATTCCGTGCTTGATTTCGTGATCGTCGCGCTTGTCATCTTTCTGGTGATACGACAGATGAACAAACTGAAACAACAGGAAGCGCCGAAGCCGGAGTCAACAAAGGGTTGCCCATTCTGCAAATCGATCATCATTATCGATGCCACACGCTGCCCCAATTGTACTTCGGAACTGGCAGAACCTGCCGTCTAAAGGAAACGTAACCGTGCGGAATGTCAGTTCCCCACACACATTAAGGAAACCTGATCTGTTGAACAGTTAGACGGTGCGAGTAAAAAAAACCTAAACCAATAAGAGACAAGGGTTTTTGAAAATCACTGGCAACAAATAATTCCGTTTTGGTCCCAAATGTTGCCAGTAATGTTGCCAGTTTATTTGCTGTCGCCGAGAAGATTGATGCAACACTTTGTCACAATGAATAATCGGCAGGGGAGGTCTCTCAGCCACTCTGACGTCGTTTCAATAAATGCACCTTTGAGAGAGTAGATGCTCGATTAAAACTTACTGAAAGTATTGCAGAACGACACCCATGAAATAATTTAGACATGGCGACACAAGAACTGTTATATTTGATCAGTACGACTGTTTGAGCATTTTTAGTACTTGAATTGGATACGATGAAATACTTAACCGTTCTTCTATTGTCTGTATTGATGTTTTCTCTTGAGTCTATGGTTCAGGCTCAGCAGTCTGCTGTGGACGAAGACAAAGCAAAAGATTCCAATCCTTGGGAAACACCTGCCGATTTCGTTCTCTATATGGCTCAGCAGTACAAGGATATTTCTGTTAGAGATATCGCTCTTGTAGATCTTTCAGAATCTCTGGCCAATTGCGGAGACATAGAACGAGCGTTAGAAGTCGCAGAGGAGATTGAAGATGTTAAGAAAAAAGATGTCGCTAAAAGCAAAATAGCCACTTCTCTGTCAATGCTGGGAAATACCAATCAATCCTTGGAAACGATACAGAGGATGGGCGACAGGAATGGCAGGACATATGTTTTGATGAAAATCGCCTCGGCTCTGAGTAAGAACGGAAGAACCGAAGATGCCTTGAAAATGATTCATGTGATAGAAACACCAGCGAGTAAAGTAGTTGCATTATGCGATCTAGCTTCATCATTGTCAAAGAGCGGTGACAAGAAACAAGCCTTGACAATTCTCAAACAGACTAAGAATGTAGTAGATAAAATGGACAACCCAATTTCAGGTGACATGAGGACTGAAATCAAGAAACTGGAATCTATGTTGCTGGAATCTACTGATGAGAAACAAGCTAAAGAAATACTCAAAAAACTGATCGAACTCGGTGATAAAGATATCGATGTAGAACAAGCGAGGAAAAGAGCGGCTGCCCTGACCGAAATCGCCACTGCACTGGCGGTAACAGGAGAAGTCGAGCAAGCTTTGGGAATAGCAGATAATCTTGCAGAATGGCATTTAAGGGCAGCAGCCTTAAAAAGTATTGCAAAGGCTCTGGTGAGTACGGGTGAAATCAAACAGGCTCTGAGCGTCATTCAGAATAACGCCATCATTGAAGAACTTGCACAGAAAATCAATCTTCCTGTTTTGAATTCCATAAGATTTGAGAGGGCAACGACGCTTAAAGCCATTTCCATCGCTATGGCTGATATGGGAGATCTCAAGCAAGCTCTGCAAATTGCCAAGACGATCAATAATAAATCTTCGAAGTCACTTGCTCTCCAGAAGATTGCCTCTCATTTAGCTGAGGAAGGCGAGTTCGAACAGGCTTTTCGAGTTACTGACTTAATCACATTTGAGCAAGTCCGCTCAGAAACATTAGGTCGTATCGCATTGGCTCTGGCCAAATCGGGAGATATCAAAAGAGCCTTGGAAACTGTGGAACAAATCGAAGATGTGTCTATTGTCGACAGATCGGATGCTTTTGAACAAATTGCCTATCATTTTGCTGAAATAAATGACTCTAAACAAGCCGTCGATATGGCTTCAAAAATTAAAATTGCTAGAGACAAGGCCGAGACACTACTCAGAATCGCCTCGATTCAGGCAAAAATGGGGAACACAAAAGCTGCATTAGCAACCATTGACAAAGTCTTGATGTCGGTACAGAAAATAAAGTTTGAAGAAAACCAGACCGCTGTACTGTATAAGACCGTCTCATTTCTGGTTGAAGAGGGAGAGCTGACAAAAGCTTTAGAAGTAGCTGAACAGCTTAAATACGATCCCAATAAAGACGATCCTGAAAGATTTTGGTTGTATGATAAATCAGACGCATTTCGGATAATTGCCAGTAGCTATTTTGATAAATATAAAGTCCGAAAAGCCATGCAAGTGATTCAAAAAATAGAGGATCGGGAATCTCGAATAAACTCCCTATTTAGCATAGCTAAGAAGATATCTACTGAACCAGTTTCAGATAAATCAGAGCATGATCGCCGCATGAAAAAGAAATTCACCAACAAAGAAAAGCAGCGTGCCCAACAGCTTGTGGAAACAGTACGCAATAATTGATTCTACATCATCCCTGCACTAAACGCTTTCCCTTTTACAGGAGAAGATCGCTCATGCAATCCTTGAATACGTCTACACTGCTACTGCTGTGGCAAAACAAGCGGAAAAGCAATGAGCAAAATTAAAAAAGCAGTAGGCCTTGCCCCAAACGGATAAAAGCCTGAACAACTCAATGTTGCTCAGGCTTTTTAAATTCCATTCAAATTCCGAAATTGTCCCAAATGTTGCCAGTTTGACAAGTCGTAAGCTGTTGTCATTTAATGCTTTATAAGTGGACGATACTGGATTCGAACCGGTGACCTCCACGATGTCAACGTGGCGCTCTAACCAACTGAGCTAATCGTCCTGAGGTTAAGCAGGGTAAGCATCCATGAAGATATCGTCAAGTTCCAGAACACTTTCTGTAAAAAAAACTGCTGAAAGGCACAGTCCCGCGACCTGTGTGGCCGATCATACCAATTTCAATGGTTTCGCAGCATTTTATTGCATGAGAGCGAACATTGACGGCGGCATCGACTGTCGAATATAAAGACCGTACCTCCTTCGAACTGCCTGAGCAGTGAGCCCTTTGTAACGGCGACTGTGGTGGTTCCGACTTTAGTCGAAGTTCAGAAAATCAAATGATTCAAATCAAATTACCCGATGGAACCGTAAAAGAGTATGCTGATGACAGTTCTGCTTTAGATGTCGCCCAGTCCATCGGCGAACGCCTGGCTAATGCCGTCGTCGCTGCTGAAGTGGATGGAACCGTTTGTGATGCGTTCCGCCCGCTGAAAGACATCACTGATTCCGAGGAAATCTCGCTCCGCCTGCTGACCGAACGCGATGCCGAAGCACTCGGCGTGATGCGGCACTCCTGTGCTCACATCATGGCACGGGCTGTCATGCGTCTGTGGCCGGGCATTCAACTCGCCTTCGGCCCGACTCTGCCTCACGGTTTCTATTACGATTTTGGCCTGGAACATACCATCAGCGAAGATGACTTCCCCAAAATCGAAGAAGAGATGAAGAAGATCATCAAAGAAGAAGAGCCATTTGAACGGTTCTCTCTCGACCGGGACGAAGCCGTCTCCTTCGTCAACGAAATGGATCAGCATTCCAAAGCCGAACACATCCAGACCGGCCTCGCCGATCACGGAAAGCTCAGCTTTTATCGCCAGGGAGAATTTGTCGATCTCTGTCGCGGTCCCCATATTCCCAACGCAGGCAAAATCAAAGCGTTTAAGCTGCTGTCGATTGCCGGTTCTTACTGGAAAGGGGACACGGGGAATAAACCGCTGCAGCGTCTGTATGGTACTGCCTGGTTCAGCAAAAAAGATATGAAGCAGTACCTGGAACAGGTCGAAGAAGCCAAACGCCGCGATCATCGCGTGTTGGGGAAAAAACTGGGACTGTTCTCGATCAATCCCGAGGTCGGACAGGGGCTCTGCCTCTGGCTGCCGAAAGGGGCCACCATCCGCGCGGTGCTGGAAGACTTTATCAAAGTCGAGCTGACACGCCTCGGTTATCAACCGGTCTACTCGCCACACATTGGACGGGTCGAACTCTACGAAACCAGCGGCCACTTCCCCTACTACCGGGATTCCCAGTTTGCGCCCCTGTTTGGCCACGATGCCGGCCAGCTGGTCGATTTCTGGGTTCGAAAGCTGGAAGAAGACAGCCTGTCTGCAGAGGACGAAGAACTCTTCTTCAAGTCATCGCGGGTGATGAATTGCGACTTTGAATTTCCACCGGGTGCCAGTCGAGAAGAAAAGCTCAAAATCCTCAAAGCCTGGGAACACAAACACGAACGCTATCTGCTGAAGCCGATGAACTGCCCGCACCATGCAGAGATGTATAAATCGATGCCGCGCAGCTATCGGGACCTGCCTGTACGTCTGGCTGAGTTCGGCACCGTGTATCGCCACGAACAGACCGGTGAATTGAACGGTATGTTACGCGTACGAGGGCTGACACAGGATGACGCACATATTTTCTGTACTCCCGAGCAGGTCGAAGAAGAATTCCGCGCGACGCTGGAACTGGTCAAGTTCGTGCTGGCCTCAGTTGGCCTCGATAACTTCCGCGTACAGCTCTCCCTCCGCGAGCCTGGCAGCGACAAGTATGTCGGCAGCGAAGAGAACTGGCAGCATGCCGAAAACAGTCTGCGGAAAGTTCTCGAAGCCTCGGGCATGTCCTACAGCGAATGCGAAGGAGAAGCAGCGTTTTACGGTCCAAAAGCCGACTTCATGGTCTCTGACTGTATCGGCCGGGAATGGCAACTGGGAACCGTGCAGCTGGATTACAACCTGCCGGAACGCTTCAAACTGGAATACACCGGCTCGGACAACCAGCCACATCGTCCCGTGATGATCCATCGTGCCCCCTTCGGTTCGATGGAACGCTTCACAGGCATGTTGATTGAACACTTCGCAGGTGCCTTCCCACTGTGGCTCGCGCCGGAACAGATTCGGGTACTGCCCGTCAGTGATAAAACACTGGATTACGCGAACGAAGTGGTGGCTCAACTCCGCAAGAACGGATTTCGGGTTTCCATCGATACCCGCAGTTCAAAGGTCAACGCGAAGATTCGTGATGCCCAGCTGGAACTGATTCCGTACATGTTCATTGTCGGCCCCAAAGAAGCCGAACAGACCGCGGTTGCCGTACGTGACCGGATCGACGGCGATCTGGGACCAATGCCACTCGCAGATGCGATTGCCAAACTCAAGCAGGAAGCCGACGAACGGCTCGTGCGACAGGTGGCGGAAAATACGTTTGCCGGTGTCGAAGGACAGACGGAGAAAGCCAACGAGTACTAACACACGAAGCAGGGCAGCCCCGGATCTGATCCGGGGTTGTCTGTGTTTCTGGTTTTGTCCAGTGAAAGTTGTCTCACCTGCTTCGCATTCTAACTCTGATCACTTTGATCTTTGACCCTGTTTGCGATATAAATAGATCACACGGGACTGGTTCCTGCCTGCAGGTTCACCGTTCTGTTTGCACTCCGATTTCTGAATTGATTCAGAATCATTTCTTACTTTTAAAGTGAGTTCCATGCCATGAGCCAGGCCGTAGGACAGCAGATTGAAGCCGACTTTTTTGCGAAATTCCCCACATCGGCAAAGATGTACCAGCAGGCGTGCACCCTGTTTCCCAGTGGTGTGACGCACGATGGCCGCTATATGAAGCCGTTTCCGATTTATGTCGATCATGCTCTGGGTGCACATAAATACGATGTGGACGGCAATGACATCATAGACTACTGGAGTGGTCACGGTTCATTGATTCTGGGACACAGTCATCCTGCGATGGTCAAAGCGGTTCAGGAACAGGTTGCGAAAGGCACCCACTTCGGTGCCTGTCACGAACTCGAACTGGAGTGGGGCGAACTGGTCCGTCAACTGGTCCCCTCCTGTGAAATGCTGCGGTTCACCAGCAGCGGTACCGAAGCAACGATGATGGCACTGCGCGTCGCGCGCATAGCAACCGGAAAAACCAAAGTCATCAAATTCGCCGGTCACTTTCACGGCTGGCATGATCTGCTGACCCAGGCTTCAGAACCACCACACGATGATAAAACCTACGCCATGCCCGGTGTGACCAATGGCGTTTCCGAGGAACTGATCATCCTGCGTCCTAATGATCTGGATCTGGTTGAACGTGCGATTGCCGAGCATGACCCGGCCTGCCTGATTATCGAAGCTACCGGCAGTCGCTGGGGCGTCGTTCCTCTGGCAGAAGGCTTCCTGCAGGGACTGAGAAAGCTGACAGAAGAAAAAGGTGTGCTGATGATTATGGACGAAGTCATCAGTGGATTCCGTGTTGCTCCCGGCGGGATGCAGGAAGTACGCGGCATCGTCCCCGACCTGACCTCACTGGCAAAAATCGTTGCAGGCGGTCTGCCTGGTGGCTGTCTGGCGGGTCGTGCCGATCTGATGCAGGCGATTGCCTTTGATAATCCATTTGGCCAGAAGATGAAACATCCGGGAACTTATAACGCCAACCCGCTTTCCGCTGCAGCCGGTATCGCCGTCTTAAAGCAGATCGCCGACGGAGAGCCCTGTCGTCAGGCAAATGAAAGTGCCGCGAAACTGCGAAAGGGCATGAATGAAGTCCTGGCCCGCAAAAATGTGAACTGGATAGTTTACGGCCAGTTCTCGATCATCAAAGTCTTCCCCGGTTACGACGGACCGCGGCCGACCGATGATTCATTTGTCCCTTATGAGAATGACTTCGACCGTCTGGACCGCAAGCATGATGCCCAACTGGGACACGCCTTCCGCTGTGCACTGCTGTTAAACGGTGTCGACTGGTTTGGCTGGGGCGCGATGACCACTGCGGCACACTCCGATGGAGAAATCAACTTTACGGTCAATGCCTTCGAACGTGCCATCGACGCGTTACGTAATGACGGGTTTATTGAGTAAAGATCAGATGCGGGAGCCTGAAGCGCGTGGAAGAAATCTGGAAACCAACGCCAGAGCAGTTGGAACAGGCCATTCATAAACAGCTTCCCGACCTGATCGAACCGGGCTTGAAAGCACTGTTTGTCGGAACGAATCCGGGTCTGTATTCTGCTGCGGTAGGCCATCACTTTGCTCGCCCCGGCAATCGCTTCTGGCCAGCCATGCATCGTGGAAAAATTACCGATCGACTTTATTCTCCGTTCGAAGATTATAAACTGCTCAAACGGGGGGGCGGATTAACCAACATCGTCAGTCGTGCCTCGAAACGGGCGGACGAACTTTCGAAAGCAGAACTCGATGAAGGGGCAGAAATCCTGACTGAAAAAGTTCTCAAATTCCGACCGCAGAAAGTCGTCTTCCTCGGAATCACTTCCTACCGCAAAGCGTTTGGCAGAAATAAAGCCCAGCTGGGACTGCAGAAAGAACAGATCGGAACAGCGGACGTCTGGGTGCTCCCCAATCCCAGTGGTCTCAATGCCCATTACCAGATCCCGGAACTCGGGAAAATCTTTGCCAGGATGTGGCGGTAATACTCAACCTATCTTACCTGTTTTACGCGACAGTTATTTTTTCCCCGCGGAAGCTTTCTTTCACGGGGAATTGATTGAATCCCGCTGAATTGTCTCGACGATGATAATTTCAGGCACAGAGAGATTCTGCGCAGCAAGCGTCTACATTTTTTTGAGACCTTTATACGACATCACTTTCGTTCAGGTTGGTTCATGTTTCGTCAGTCCCGCATTTGCCCGTCTCGAATCATGCTGCTGCTGCTCACCGTGGCGCTGCTGAGTCAGCAGGGTTGCGTACATCGGAAGAAGTACAGCCTGTCGAGTATGTGGATGGATTACAATACGCTGCGCGCGCCTGCCATCTTCTTTGAGAAACGGGAACATTTACCATATAAAGCCCATCAGGTGGCATTATTTCACTGGCAGTACGGAGTCACTCCAGGTCGCAACGTGAAATACGTTCGCCCTGATCTGGTCGGTGGAAACATGGCATCCACGGCTCCCTATGATGCGGTGATGAATGTGAGTGGCGAGACGGAATCCTATCCGACGGATATGCAACCCATTCCGCTCGGTGCCGCCAACAGCAGCATGAGTGTCGATACGCCACAGGGAACCATGTTGCCTCAAAAAGTGAACGCGACAAAGGCCCCAATCAAAAAGAACGCCCGCCTCTCGATCGAGACCATTCCGCCTCCCCCTGCTCCGCCGGTTCCCTAATTTTCAAACCAGTTAGCGAGTGACAGGCGAGACGCGTGGCGTATAGACGGTAATCCAGATAAAGGGTTGCCCGCGTTCATCAATCACCAGTTTACGGGTGAGTCCATCACGGCCGATGGCGTTGCGGATCAGAATCCCCCAGGTGGTCCTTTTTTTGGAGACGGTGACTTTGATCTGATCCAGGTCAACCTCTTTCTTCTCAATCGCGTATTCATCGGCAATCATCGGAATGCCCGATGCTTTGGAAGCCGCCATTAAGACATCTCGCAATGGAACGTTATTGAGTTCCACCGGAATCAGTTCGAAATAACGGGGCGCTGTTTTCTGTCGCGAGAGTTTCAAATCCCAGCCAATCGGCCAGGGAGAGTCCGTCGCTTCCCAGGGAGTCACCCGCAGTTCCAGTGAACCAGTGGGCGTCCGCAGTGGATAGAATGCAAGGCCATACTGCTTGAGGGCAATCGCCAGTGCCGTCCCTTTGGCCAGTTTCTCCAGATCGGCTTTGATGGTGAGAGCCGGAGCCGACTCCGCCAGGCGTTTCTGTGCATCAATGTCGAAGCGTATCGGCAGTGAATCGGGTAATTCGAGTTTGTCGATGCCTGCTTTCAGCGAGAGCCCCTGTATGTTGGCAGGAGATTCCTGCGAAAGTGCATCAAAAACCGTTTTGAATTGCGCATTTGACAACCCCCACAGCGGTTTGCTTTCGGGTGAGCCCTGCGCGCCGAACGTTTTCAGTTCATTGAGCCATTCTTTGAGTCGTCCCAGATCACTGCGGGCAAAGCGATGACCGGGAAACTGGATCTCCCCGTTTCGATTGAGCGTACCAGTCAGGCGGACTTCACGTAAGGTGCCCCGGAGGTCCTGTTCAATCGCCGGTTTATCATCTAAGACAGAGCGACGTGTCCGAATCGAGATTCCCAGATCACGAAAAGTCTGCCCCCACTGCTGGGCAAACAGAGCCGCGCTGTTGTCTTCCATCAACAGGGTGACAGTCACCGTCGTTTTGATCGGCGCCCCTTCATATTTTTCCTGCTTCGGAAAAGTGAGTTGCGCTGACACATCCGCATACCCAGCGAAGAGAAGTGTGAGCAATACCAGCAGATGAAAAAAGGGGATTGGTTGTTTCATATTCTTTGTTCTGGTCGATGAAAATCAGACGGACTGAAAAATTATCACAGTGACTGAGTATAACAGACCCGATCTGCCCTGATGAGACCAATCTGGGTGATAAACCGTATCCCGCCCCTCTCTCTCATTCAATCTGATTTCGACGAACTCTCGCTGCCGGAAACAGCCACATAATGAGGAGTAGACCAGGCAAGATGGCCATGGGCGACCATCAGATTCCCGGGAAACGCGGGTGCATCTTTATCCTGAACGATCCGCCAGTAGAACCAGTGCTGCCCTGCGGGAAGATTTTCGATCTGATGCGCGGTCTTGAATTCTTTTGTGCCTTTGCCTTCGAATGTTTTGATCTCTTTACCATTATGAATCAGGGTCGTTCTGACAATTGGACGTGTGCCGGTGGCCTGCAGGGTCAGTTCCACGTCTCCTGTTTCTGTGGTAATCGCTTCCCCCATCAGTGAGCCGTTCGCCCGGGTATCAACGAAAACACGAGAACCATTCGTGGCAAAACAGCGTCGTTTTCTTAATGCTTCCAGGATCGATTCCGCAGTCAGTTCTTCTGCATAGATACCTGTCAATGCGCCGCTGAGTCCCGGTGCGCGACGATGCGAATCTCCACAGGCAACAAATGCCAGCCTGCCGCCTTGATTGAGGATCCCATGAAACAGCTGGGGGACCTGTTGCATATAGTTTCCCCAGCCGGACGTGAGTTCCATTCCGACTTCCACCGGATGCCCCGAGGGTTTGAAAGCCGGGTGCTGAGTCAGCGTGATGCCTCCCGCTTTTTCGACTTCGTAATTCAGGCGGTTAATATCATTTTCGACTTCCATGAATCGAATGACCGGACCGCCGGCTGGCGGATAAATCACACTCCGATGATTGGGGTAAGATCGGTTATTGTAAGGGTGTGTCCAGTTCCCAGGGTCGGATAATCGCGCGGTCTTAACGCCGGGAATGCGGGACGTCCACTCGTAACCGGGTAGCGAGAGAAACTGTTTCGGTCTGGTAAACGCATTTGCGAAAAAGTTCCCCAGTTCGTATTCGTACTGGGTTAAAGGGACGATATAAAAATCATTATTCGTAAAGACAACCACATCCAGGGCACCCCGGTCGCGGGCATAATAATTTAATTCATCCGGCTCGCCTTCCGCATCGGACGAGAGATTGTTGTGACAATGCATGTCCGCCCAATACAGCTGATAGGTCTTTTCGCCCACCTGGATCTGCTGGCGTTCGGTGAGTTCTTCCTGAATGGGAAGTTCAGTCGGTCGCCAGCCCTGCCAGTCGGCCTGTTGAAAAGGCGTATGCTGATTCACATCACAGAGCAGACGATGATACAGGCGTCGTCCCCCCGGATAGACGTTGGAAGCCAGCGCGACGAATTTGCCACCTGAGACCTGGGCAGGATGAGCCAGATGATAGTCAACCTTTCCCTGGGCGAGCACTACGGCTGGCTGGAGCTGATCCTGCAGGATTTGACGACCGACCAGATCCCCACGAGGCTGGGCCGTAGAACCACGATGATCTGACTTCCGTTCCCAGAGTAGCCAGATTCCTTTCTCATCGGCCAGCAGCATTGGTGTTGTGCGCCGGCCCAGATAACCACTGGTGGCGACCGGCTGCGGTTCGATTTGAGCTACCAGGCCTTGCGTCAACTCAGCGGCAACCGGGTTCCCTGCTGCGTCAGTAATCTGTCGCCAGCCGTCATCAGTCCGTTTTGCAACATGCAGCGTATGCCATTGACTGACGACTCCCGGCCCGCCAAGCACGTCCTGCTTCTGTAACCAGGCAGCGTAGAGCCCCTGATCGGTGTTAAGCAGAGTGGGTTGCAGGCAATGCATGTCAGTCGGCGAGATCGCTTCAATCGGGCCTTGTCCGGCACTCAGGTTGCGACCGACCACACGATAATGGTTCTGCTCATATTGATCCCAGACCAGCCAGAAATTCCCATCCGGTTTGAACGCAAGTGCGGGCCGAAACGCATTTCCCTCCGTATCCGATTCGGTCCGGGGCGGCAGCCAGCGAATTCCCTGCAGGGAGCGGGTCTGAATCCGAAACCGGGACTGCTGCAGGCCGCTCCAGGCGACCGTCATAACATGCTCGGAAACACGTATCGCTGTGGGATGAATTGCCTGGTACTGCTTACCGGAAATGGCAACGGTTTTCTGCCAGACCCCGGAGCGACAGAGACGCCCTAATATTCTCCAGCCTTCGGGACGTTTGGCAGACCAGATCACCCACAGATCTTTTTCATTCAAAGAGACCACCGTCGGATGCCCGTGCACACTGCCTTCCTGACTGACTGTCTGAAGTGGTCCGGGAGTGCCATTGGCGGCGATGAAACGCAGCAGAATCTGATCGCGACTCTCTTTGAAAGCCGTCCAGGTAACACACGTCGTACCATCGGACAAAGTGATCGCAGAGGGATGTGAATCGTAAGTATTGCTGTCCGTATTGATAACGGCATCGGCAGACAGTTTAGAGAGATCAACAAACGATGGTTCTGCTGTAGACAATTCCCGTGCAGTGCTTATCAAGCTTAAAAATACAACCATCGATAATACAGATTGAGTGTTCACAATGTGGGCTCTCTACTGGTAACGTGGGTGGTTCGGACCTTTGAGTCTGTAGTTCCCGCCTGATGCTGCCGTTGATTGTAACAAGATTTCATTATGGTTGATAAATCACCTGTGATATAATTAATGCTTTCATTCTATTTATTATTATCTGGAGACGAACCCATGAAACAGAAACTGATTCTAGCGACAGTACTCTGTTCCGGCATCCTGATCTCTGCCGGTACGATACTTTGGAATTCTAATTCAGGACAGCGATCTGGTGAGAATTCACAGTCTCATTCAAATTCGAAACAGCAGAAATCAGGGAACCCGATATTCCCGGGCCTCCGCGCTGATTTTGACAAAACGGGGGAGATCCTGAGAATCACCGGCAAGGAAACCAAACAGGGGCAATCCATCATTCAGACATCGCGTACCAGCCGAGAGGTATTTGAGTGGATTTTGAAACAGAACCCACGCAAACTGCATTTTGAAATCGTGTATTTGAATGACGCAGATATGGCACTCCTGGAGCAATTGTCGGAACTGGAGGAAATCACGCTTAAAAATACCAATGCGGGTGACCAGACTGTTTCCCATCTCCTCAAAATCAAATCATTGAAACGACTGTCGATTCAAAATGGTAACATTACTGACCAGTCGGTATTTCTTTTTTCACAAATGACAGGTCTGGACTCACTCTCACTGAAAGAAAATCGCTTCCTGCCCTGGAAGTCCTATCAGATCCTCAAAGATCTTTTACCCGATACGAAAATTGAGAAATTTATTTAATTTGTATTCAAGATTTTTCAAACGGAAAGCAACAGCCCCCTGTCAGTGAGATAATAAGATGAAACCGAACATCATTATAGCAGCCGTTTTGATCTTTTTCTTAACCAGTGCCATGCAGGCTGACTTCCCTGCACAGCAGGGAAAGGATACACAGGAGACCGTGCTCCCCGCTCCACAGCAGAATTCGTCGGCTGTTAAAAAAGACCTCGTTTTCGAGTATCCGTCAGCTGGTTTAACCATCGGACTTCATGAGAATCGCACAGCCTTAAGGATACTGGGAGACGGGACTATGATCAGTCCCCCCTTTTATCAGACGTCGCGAATCAACAGAGCATTATTTGAGTGGGTGAGTACTCAGAAGCAGCTTAAAAAGATCACTCTGGAAATGGTGGTCTTCGATGATAATGATCTGTCCCAGTTGCAAAAGCTGCCAGAACTCGAACAGTTTTCTCTGAATGGAACCAGTCTCGGAGACCAGGGAGTCGGGCACATATCTAAAATGAATTCTATCTCTGGTATAGCAATTAATTATGGCTTGATCACGGATCACTCCATCCCTTACCTGTTGCAGATGAAGAAGCTGACCTATCTGACGATAAACCGCAGCCGATTTTTTCCACTGAATGGAGCGACAACACTGCAACAGGGATTACCGGAAACACAAGTTCAAATTTATTAATAGTCACTCAAATAGATAAATCGCCTGCTCAGGCATTAAACGCATGAATCATGCCCTCAATATTACCTTTCCATTCGGGGTAGTCTGTACTGTTTTCTGACCAGAGTTCATTCAATTCTGAATTCTCCGAAAGCACTCGATTCAATCCCAGAACACAGACTGGCTTTAATTCGGTCACATCCAGACCGCGATGGTTCTGAACCCATTCCTGGAACTCGACAGGCGGGCTGTCCCTGACTTCAAATAAAAGTGAATAAACGGTTTCCGCGGCTCCCAGGATCGCACAGCAGTCGTCGTACTCCAGGTAATCATTATTATCTTCAGGCGTTAAGGATTCGCGTAGAAACTGAACCGTGTTTTTGGCAGTGTACAGGTCATATGCCCAGTCGCAGGTGCTGTCATCTTCAAAGGTATTATATCCCCAGGCGCCCATCGGATTCTCCACTCATGTTGTATATTTTGATTTAACCATCGATGATCGTACCGTCCGCATGAACCGTACGGCTGTGCAACAAGGCTCCTTTGTCGTCATACTCATTCTGGAATTCCTGATCCTGTTTTCCCTTCAAATCAAAGATCACTCCTGTCACAAAGCAAATCTTCTGTTGCAGGCGAAAAGCATCCTCATCGAAAAGCGGACGCGAGTCGCTGTAGTAATCTTCCACTGGGAGTGATAATGTGAAGAGTGACCTGTGTGAAATGTCAAATGCTTCCAATAGCACTGAAGCCGCAGGCCCAGACTGAGGTTCTGCAGATTCTTTTTGCGGATCTGATTTTTTCATTACGAAATAGGCCCGTCGCATCTCATTGAAAACGTGATATGATCATTCTCAGGAAATCATAACATGAACAATGAACCGTTACAGAAAAAAAAGACTGCATTTTCTGCTTCGAAATGGTTCTTCCATAGCTGTTGTACGCTGGCGTTACTGATTTTTCTGGGGTTCATGATCTGGCCTGTTTATGTTTATCCGCCCTCACATCGGGAAGACACGCGTACCTTAAGAACAATCTATGCCATGACTCCCCATTTTTTGGAAGAACAGAATCGTGATCTGGCGGAAATGAAAGGACCTGTGCAATTTGAGAAATCTCCTGAATGGTCTGAGACTTCAAACAGCCCTTTCATCTGGTTCACTCAACCGGCGTCCGGTGATCCGATGCAGGTTCTGCATCCCCGATTAATCAAACCGGAAGCGCGAACGGCAGATTTTGTCGAACGCTTTTATGTCGCAGCCCGCAAACCAGATAGGTACTATGGTCGCTGGGTCCTGATGAATACAGGTAAGCCTCGCTATGTAAAAGATGCCTGGATCCAGTGGGATTCTCAGACAATAGTAGAACAGTGACATCAAACATCTTGCTTCAAACAGAAATAAAAAAACAACCCGGACCTTGCGATCCGGGTTGTTAAATCGTGAATGCGGACTGATCCGTTTATTTCGTGGTTTATTTGTTGATCAGCGTTTTCACTTTATCAAGTTCCTGCTTGGCTTTCTGCAGGTTCTGTTCTGCTTCGGCGATATCTTCCTTTTCAGCCGCCAGTGATTCTTCTGCGTCTTTCACAGATTCCTGAGCATCTTCTTTGTCGGCTTCACTGGTTTCACTCAACTTCTTTTTAGCAGCAGCGAGAGTCGCTTCCGCTTCGGTGACTTCAGCCTGTTCTTCTTTCAAAGCTTTTTCGGCGTCCATCACGTTTTCCTGAGCGTTCTTCAAAGCTTCCACTTTCGTTTCGGCTAATCGGTTTCGCGCTTCCGTCACACGTTCTTCAGCCTCTTTTTTTGCTTCCGCAACATCTTCTGCGTTGGCTTTCCGGGCCTGAGCAAGTGACTCGTCCAGCTCACGCTGTGCTTCATTCACATCGCGCATTTCTTCGCTGACTTCAGCCGATGATTCACGTTCCTGACGGGCTTCCTGAACGTCTTGCATTTCTTCTCGAATGTTTTCAGTGCCGACACGCCTGGTTTCGTGCATCTCAGCAGTTGCTTCCTGTTCGGCCTGAGCGATCTGCTCCTGACCTTCCATCCTGGCTTCGTCCACATTCTTGCGGGCCTGCTCAATGGACTCTGAGTTTGTCTCACAACCGACCAGAACCAGGGCAGCCAGTGCCGATGCAGAGCTTAGTTTCAAAAATGACATGTTTTTCTCCTGTAAATTGTTCAATTATATTTGGCTGGGGTATTTGGCTGGGGCTTCCCCACGTGAGCCTTGTTTGTATCTGGTGATATCTCCTGTACCTCACTTCGTTGTGAATACAGTTATGCAGATTCTATGCCAGTATTCAGCAACCCCGCAGAAACAGGGGGTAAAAACATTTCAGTACGTCAAATCGACATTCCTGTCGAACGATCAGCATCCAGTCAGGTCGTTTAGCGTACACAAAAAAACCGGTTTGCCCGTCTGCAGGAAAGAACGACTCTTGTCAAATATGAATTCCCGAAGCGCTTTCTTGATTCGTAATTTGACATGCAATACCATTTCAAAACCTGAACCGTCTCAGAGCCGACAGCGACCCAAACAAATATGATTTGAAAATGGACCGAACCACATGCGTCGTACCCTATTCGCCAGCCCTCTCATCTTGCTTGTTTTAATACTGTTCGCATCCCGGACCGGAGCACAAACCACCCTGATTCCATTTGGCAAGCACAGCACATGGCGGTACCAGGATGATGGCCAACCGTTGGCTCCCGACTGGATTGAGCCGAAATTTGATGATTCAAACTGGAAATCCGGTACTGCACCGCTGGGTTACGGGGAAGCAGATATCAGTACCACGCTAAGCTTCGGCAGCGCGCCACAGCAAAAAACAATCACGGCTCGTTTTCGACATTCGTTTCAGATTCCAGACGCCGGCCAACTCAAACAGCTGGTATTCATGATTCGCAGCGACGATGGCTGTGTTGTTTATCTGAACGGGAAAGAAATTCTCAGGCACAATCTCCCCCAGGGTCAAATTACAGCAGACACGCGTGCTTTGAAGCGATCCGACGGTCTGGAAGAACGTCTCTACCAGTATTTTAAAGTCGATGCGGATCAACTGGTATCCGGCGCGAATGTGATCGCGATTGAAGTTCATCAGGTGGATCCCCGCAGCAGCGACCTCTTTCTGGACCTGGCTTTGCGGGGCTATCCTGATGATGATTCCTTACGTCCCAAATTGCGGGAACAGGCGCGCCAGGCGACCGTCGATTATCACTCGAAACATTTTGTCGGGCCGAAAATTAAGATCCGGGACGGATATGTCGACGGCGGTCGGGGAATGAAGCTGGATGAAACCGGACAGGCATTTTCCCGGCGCGAGCTGATTATCGTCGACCGCCAGCGTGACGCCGCCCTCAAACAACATCTGGATTTCGCTCATTCCGAGGAATTAAAAGCATTAGAGCCACTTCACCGGGCGACTCGGCTGGCCAAATATGTAGATCGGAATATGTCACTCGACAAAAATAACCGCTGGAGCACACCAGCAGTCGTACTCCTGACCAGAGAATATGCGAATGAGGGAGTACTGCTGGGCGATGTGACTCGTCTGTGTGGCGCGGGTGTCTGTCGCCATCGGGCCCTGCTGTTCAAACTGCTGGCCGACGAGGCAGGACTCGACGTGGCGCTGGTCCGCGGTAATTATGGTGATGCCAGCCGTGTGGGCGGACATGCCTGGAACGAATTGTACCTTCCCGATGGCAGACGTTTCATCATTGATACCATGCAGCGCCGCATCGTCCCACTGGGATCGGATGGCAGCCAGGCCAGCAGCCGCTACCTGACGGTCAAAAATAAACCCTGGTACCAGAACGCAGAACCCGTTGAGGCGATGAAGCCCAAAAAAATTGCGAATTGAGCCATCACCCTTCAATACAGGTTCTTTTTCTGCACGTCCAGCTTAAACGACTCAGAGCCAACCATCACCTGATACACAATACCTATGAGGGAAATCATGCATCGAGGATAATGGATAAGCTGAATTCTGATTGAGGCAGACTTAGCTCAGGACACAAATTATTCAGCATCGCTCAATACGAAACAGAAGCGACTTTGCTTACGCTGAAACGGATTCCCCACCAGTGCGGGAGAATCCCCCACGAGATAACCACCCCAGTCGACTGCTCCGGTTCCCCAATGAGCGGCTTTTATTTTTCTGACCGCTGTGTCTCTTGGATCCCGCAGCTGGTTCTTTCCGATTTTGAGAACCGGACTGCCGAGAGTCATCCCATCAGCGGGATCAGAGAATTTAAATGAAAGTGTATTGGCTGCGTGCAGTTGTGAAGCATTGATCGGAAAGGAATACTCTTTACGCGTGTTGGCGGGGATCGATCCAACAACCTCTTCGTTGAATAAGACTTGAACGCTGCCGGTCGGCGTCTTCTTAATTTTAGCGTTTGAGATGCGCGCTCCGACTGAAAATTCCAGAATGGCATCAGGCCAGTTGCCTGCAGGTTTCGCACCGTTGGCCACGACGAATTGCCTGTCGCGAATTTCAGTGGCGAGATTGCTTCTGACCTGAAAATTGAGATGTCCATCCGGCAATGAAGCCGAATCGACTGTGACAGCGTACTGTTTTCGATAAAAGGGTTGACCCGTTTCCCGCATCGGTTTCCAGTCTGTACCATTCAGTGAATATTCCAGGAATTCCCCCGGCTCAGGCTGTACCAGATGTGCCTGCACTTCAGTGTTCCCTTGCCAGTCGGCACCAATACGAGGCGACACGATGGCGATGCGCTGTCCCAGTCCCTTATAGAAATAATCCATTTCCTCGCCGACAACGCGATAAATCAGGTAACCCTGCGGAGACAGATCCGGACAAAGCTGTTCCGTTTTGGGATTCCACCAGCAGCCGGCCAGAGCGCCCCCCGTACGAAACGGGACCGGCTGGGTTTTCTCGCTAACGACATGGTCATCACCCAACAGTTGAAAACGGATATCGTGCTGTTGCGCCATTTTTAGAAAATCGGGACAGTATTCTGTCAGATCGTGTTCTGAAGTGGTCACGACATAAGTCCCCGGGCTGCGCTGCTGCAGATCCTGATTCATCCACGCCGTATGCATGGGTTGAACCTGGAGCGTCGGGTAGTCCCGTTTCTTCCCATTTACAGTCAGTTTTCGCTTACCCAGGTGATAACAGTAATCGACTGAGACAAAATGGATCTTACCATATTCAAACGAAAAGAAATGCGGGCCAAGGTACTCCCAGAAAAGAGGCTTGGCACAACGATGGTCGCCTCGCGGAAATTCATCAAGACGATACACTGAATCCGTGTGATCGCCGGCCACATTATAATAAGGCATCGTCAGATGATTCATGATGCCCGTATAATTTTGGAAGCCGGCGCGTCCATTGGCGGGACTGCTCAACAGCGCTTTGGACAGATTCAGCAGATCGCCACTGTTGACCACAAACCGTGGTTTCGGAGTCAGTTTATTTGCTTCCTCAACGAAGCGGCTCAATCCTTTGAGAGCGACAGGATCCTTGGAAATATGCGTGTCGGTAACATGGATGAAGATGAATTCGCGCTCGTCATCTACGGCTGGTTTGAGTTCGAAATTCACCTCAGCCGCCAGCGGTTTGTACCAGTCCCCCTGAATATCATAACCCGCGGGACGCGTCACATTGATAAACACGGCATCTGGATTCGGTTTCAATTCATAAGCGCCCTGCGCGTCTGTTTTAACAACGGAGTACCCGTCTGAAACACTCACCCCCGGCAAACCGGAAGCTGTGCCAGACGCATGCAGCATCAGCTTTCCGGTAATCACCGCGGGAACCTTAGCTCCGTAATTCGGCTGAGGTGTTTCTTTCGGAAGCAGCTTCAACGCTTGAGAAACATCGGTTGTGCCAGGCGTTTGTTCCGCTGACACGAGGATGTCCGGAGCTGTCATCATTCCAGCGGCGATGACAACACAACCAAGAAATAAATAGAAGCGCATTACCTGACTCTCCGTTTTTCAAAAACTGTATTCCAGCGACATTCCGACGATTCAAAAGCAAACCATTAAGACCGTAGTTTAGAATTCGCCCAGTATCTCGCCACCATTATAAGTTCCTAATCCAGTATAGATATCTCCACTGATATTTTCTGAGAGAAACCTCACACGTCCGTCAGCAAAGACAAAGTGGCATCCACCAACGTGCACACTGCTGAAGCCATCGTCCACATCCGGACCGTTGATCCGATACGTATCATTGGCATTGGAGAGAATGTCACGGGAGTTAGATGACTTCCCGACCCACAACCCGCCTTTATGGTTTAGCGTATCTGATTCGCCCACGATTAAGGTATTACTGGCTCCATCCGTGAAATCACGTAACATGCGTTTCTCCGGATGAAAAGTGGGAGTTCCAGCGTAATAGGTCAGGACAGAACGTAGTGCTTTGTAATTTGATTTACCGTAAGAGCCGGTAATTTTTGTATTGATGCCTCCTGAGGGGTCTGAAGGACAATTAAAAACGGGCAAGCTTACTTTTGCATAACCAGAGCTGTCAGTCATGGGAGTCAGCGTGGTCCAGAAAACATTCATTGCACCCGTTTCGCTGATTTTCTGATACAGGGTCGCCTGATCCATATACGGCAGCAGAAACATTGACCAGCCCAGATTATTGCCCGAAGTCACTCCCCCCACAACCTGATCCACATAACAGGGCGGAAATGAGCGGTGCGTATCGTGATAGTTGTGGAGTGCCAGGCCGATTTGTTTCAGATTATTTTTGCAAGTGCTGCGGCGGGCGGCTTCGCGTGCCTGCTGAACGGCGGGTAACAGCAAGGCAATCAGAATGGCAATGATGGCAATCACTACCAGCAATTCAATCAGTGTAAATCCGGTTCGCTTTTTTTGCATTAGTTTCATTATCTTCTCCTGTGAAATAAATTCAGGGAACTCACTTTTCGATCCCCTTGCTGCCATACAGATTTAGTATTCCATCTGCTTTGTGTTTGTTAAAATTTTCGTAATTTGTCACTCATCCACTGCCACTAAAACTCGCATTGCATTCATATTCTGATGCCCCTGGTTTCTGGATAAGACCCAGTTCAGGGAAAGGGTTCGCATGTCTGGCAACAGGCTGACTTCATCTTCGGCGGTACGGAGATTCTTTTTCTTGCCATTACCGAGATATTCAACCTCAGGGTGACCGAGTATCTGATCTGTCTGCTGCAGCAGCATATCTGTCTGCAGGATACCTAAGATCCTGTTTTGAAATTGAAGCTGTCCTTCCAGTTGAATCCGCGTTTGTGTTTTGGAAAAATGCGGATCTCCAGGATGAAAGGCATCGTGATGAACGTAATAAACGTCTACCCGAGTCCCTTTTTTAATGACGCCGGCTTCAAATTGTGACTGACTCGCCTTGCCCGATGCATCCCGTTCTTTACCTGGAACAGGGGCATTACAGTTGATGTCGACGGGTAAAATGAAACTTTGCCGCTCCTGAAACACGAACATATTATCGTTTGAAGTCAATTTAGTGACCGCGACACTTTCTGGCAGGTTTGACAACAATTTCAGATTACCGGAGAGCTGCTTAATGCGTGATTGATAACACAGGCAAGCTCCAAACAGGGAATCCGATTCCGTCTGGCTTTCTACCAGATTTCCGCCGGGTTCCAATTTTGAAGACTGCCCTGTCAACAAGAGTTGCGGTAAACGAGGTGTTGCTGTTGTTTCTGTCTCCTGGCAGCTGACAGCGCCTTGGAAAACATGCACTTCCGCACCGCCGGTTTCGTCAACAAAGAATCCGAACCGCGTGCCGAGGTCCACAACATTCATGCGAGGAGATTGTATTTCGAAGCCAATTGCCCGCTGAGGGACGTCGGCTGTCATCGTTCCCTGTGACAAATACAACTCATTTGAGTTCAACAAATGAAACCGGGCAGGACCAGCGACCAGCACATCAACACCGGAATTCATTTTCAATCGCAGGATACCCTGATTTAAATTATACTCCCGACGTGTCTGCAAATGCTCATCAACTTTACAGAGCACATCCAGAGACTTTAACTCTCCTCCCGTGATCTCTTTAAAAGTCGCCGCATTGTAGATCAAAGAAGTTTCATTTTCTGACCTCGAAGAAGTAACCCGTTCTGAGATCGAGTGAGGTAGCCCCAATACATATCCCAGCGTGACGGCCACCACGAGCATGAGCGCAATCGAAAAATATCGGCGAAGCAGAGATTTCTTGCGATCAGGTGTCTCCCCAACCAGCTTATGTATCCAGACTCGGGACTTCTGAACTTCGACCCATTCACGAATAACCTTTTCCTCACAGGAGATCTCGATCAGCAAACGCGCCAGATCCTCTTCTGTACAAATTCGATATTCAAGTGCCTTGACTTCGTCTACTTCTAAATCAGAAGCAAGGTAGGCTTCGAGCAGATCTCGATCATCAGACTGAATCATATGACACCTCCGATGATCTGTCAGGTGCTACCTCTGACGTCACCTGTTTCTCCACACAGTTTCGAAGTAAGGTCTTGATTCGTTTCAGACGAGAATAAATGGAATGCAAACTCTTCCCATAGCGGGAAGCAATGTCAGAGATATCTTCACTGGATCCGTCATACCTGGTCAGAATTAATTCCCGACTGAACCCCGGCAGTTTGTCGAGGCATTTCATCAGAATTTCACGAAAGTTTAATCGTGAATGGTCTTCTTCCACCTGGTCAACGGCGTCTGCTAATGCAGCAACGACATGCGGATTAAACGGTTTTTCTTTGTTCTGTTTTTTCAGATGCGCCAGTACCTGATGAAAGGCAATTTCACGTACCCAGGGAAAAAAGGAATCCCGATTCTTAAGCTGATCAAAGGACTCAATGGCGATCACGCAAACATCATGCAGAATATCTTCCGCTTCGGTATGGTTTCTCACACAGGAAAAGATATACCCGTACAGGGCAGTCCTGTGCTGCAAGAGCAATCGTGTTCGAACCGAAAGGTAATTATCAATATTCATTTCACTGATTCAACTAACAAAGTTACTGGTAGATCTCTGCGCATTATTAATGAGAAAGAAGCCACTCGAATTAGGCAGAATATCTTTCAAATTTTCGAAATTGTTTCGCTTTAATCCCAAGACGCATCATAGAGCTAACTCCAGGTTCCAATGTAATTTATGAATTTTAAATGAAGGGCACCGGCAGGGGGGCGTCGCGAGGGGCTCAGGGTAGGAAGACATAATTAATCAGACTACTGTCAAACGTTACAGTCTGCATATCACATTATTGACTCTGTTGTGCCTACACTATGACACACTGAATGACTGATGACAATTTGTATCATTCAGCTTACTAGATCATGAAGATACACATAGTTCTGCAAACGCATCCTGTCGGTTGCAGTTTAAAAGACACTCACCAGAAGTGTCACACACTCGTGTTTTCAAGATTTGAAAGCAGAAGCCAATAACGATGTTTAATACAGGTTCTTTTTCAGCACATCCAGCGGATAGATTGTATCCCGCCAGCGGACGCCGCCGTTTTTGAGCGTGATGTAAGCCGACCGCCAGATGGCAAACGCAAGTGCCAGCGACGAGAAGAACAGCAGCGGCGTAACGCGAAGGCCTGAGGAAAACAGAACGGCAATCGTGGCATAGCAGAGATGCAGCAGTCCGACGGTGATCAGAAAACCGATCGTCTGCGACAGCGGGTACAGAAACAGGACGATAAAAGGGGCGATAAAAAACAGGAGAAACACCAGCGTTGCCAGCGAGACCCATAACACAGAATAATGAAACGACGCGAACGAGTTTTTTTCGACGCCGGTAATCACACCCCACGCAGAAGGCTGCCAGCGGACCTTGAGTTGTTCAATCCCCAGGTAAAAATCCTGCCTGTAATAATAGTTTTTGATCAATTTGCCGAGCTTGATGTCATCCAGTACGTCCAGCTTGATCGCGGCGTGGCCGCCGACCTGCTGATACACTTCGGTACGGACCAGATTGAAGGCGCCGATCCCGATGTAAGCAAAGTGCCAGCGGGTCGGAACCAGCCAGAGAAACATACCACCGGTCAGCAGGAAACCGAAAAAGGTAATAAATGCCATTTCGAGCAGACCGCCCCGCGCCAGTTGGGGCAGCAGACAGAGGTGGTCGAGTTTCTGATGGAGGAAGATGCGCGTTGCTTCTGAAATAGCCTTGGGATCGAATATGATATCGCCGTCGGTAAACAGCAACAGTTCGCCGGTTGCCTGTTTTGCGGCCTGATGCATGGCGTGCGATTTCCCCAGCCAGTCAGGAGGCAGATCTGTAATGTGCACAATCTGCATGTTGACGCGATTCTGGTTTGCGGCCTCTTTCGCCACACGTTCCATGATCGCACCGGTTTCATCAGTGGAACGATCATTAACGGCGATGATTTCCAGCCGGGGGTAGTCGGAGGCGAGTAACGAGTTGAGTGTCAACTCGATGGTTTCCGCTTCGTCTTTGGCAGGCACGATGACCGAGATCAGGGGCCACATTTCTGGGATTTCCGTCGCGGGCAGACAGCGGGTAATGCGTTTGCGGATCATCATCAGTAACGAAGGAACCAGCAGGATCGTCCAGAAGACAACGGTGGCGTAACCCCAGTAAGTGATGATCGATGCCTGCATCGTGTGGTCTTCTTTCCGTTATTGAATCCGTCGGGCCAGCAGATCCGTGATCATTGATCCGATCCGTAAAGAGGATGTCGCAGCCGGCGAAGGTGCATTTAACACATTAATCATGCGGTCGGATTCATCAATCAGAAAGTCATCTACCAGGGTTCCATCCGGCCCAAGCGCCTGGGCACGCACGCCCGCGGGGGCCGCTTCGAGGTCGTCTGCCTTGATTTCGGGAATCAGTCGCTGCAGTTCACGCACGAATGCCGGTTTGCTGAACGACCGCCACATCTCTTTCAGGCCGGTCTTCCAGTATTTGAATGCCATCTTGCGAAACCCGGGATAGGTAGCCGCTTCGAACAGATCCCCGAGATTGATACTGGTTTTCGTATAGCCTTCCCGCGCAAAGGCCCAGACGGCATTGGGGCCGCATTCGACGCCGCCATGAATCATTTTGGTGAAATGCACGCCGAGAAAAGGGAACTCGGGATTGGGAACCGGATAGATCAGCGCTTTGCAGAGATGTTCTGCCTCCGGTTTGAGCACATAATATTCGCCGCGAAACGGGACGATTTTGGATTCCGGTTTCGAACCGCCCATCCGGGCCACGCGATCGCTGAACAGTCCGCCACAGTTGATGACCTGCTTAGCGGTAAAGTCCCCCTGTTTAGTTTTGACAGTAATTGAGTCGGCGTGATGCTGGATGCCCGTGACTTCGGCGCCGGTCAGGATCTGATTGTCTTTTTCCTGAATGCGTTCGGCCAGCCGTGCGGAAACCTGTTTGTAATCGACGATACCGGTTTCCGGAACATGGATACCTCGGATGCCGGCGACGTGTGGTTCGAGTTCGTTGACGCGTTCCTCGCCAATCATTTCACAGGTGACGCCATTCTGTTGTCCCCGTTCAAAAATGCGATCCAGGGCGGAAAACTCCCGCTTGTCGATCGCCACAATGACTTTGCTGCATTGATCCCAGGGAATTTCTTCGGCATCACAGAACGCTTCCATCGCACGTTTGCCTTCGCGACAGTTGATGGCCCGGAGTGAACCCGGTTTGTAATAGATACCGGAATGCAGCACACCCGAATTGTGACCGGTCTGATGCTGGGCAACCTGACTTTCTTTTTCGAGGATCAGAATTGATTTGTCCGGAAACCGCTGACTGATCTGCCAGCCGGTTGCCAGACCGATGATTCCCCCACCAATTATTGCAACATCTACTGTTTTCATGGATGACTTCTATACTCAAATGATCCACGGGGACTTATACTCAAATTTCAGAACATCATTCGTGGAGTCTCTCTCACCTTCAATGATATCATAACTTAGCAGGATCAAGGTTACAGGAAAACAATGGTTGAGCAAGTTCGCAGTTATTTAGAGCAACATCAGGATCAGGCTGTCAGTGAACTGATCGAATTCTTGAAAATCCCCAGTGTGAGTGCCGACTCGACATTGAAATCGGAAACGAGGCGCGGAGCCGAGTTTGTACTGAAACAGCTGGAAGCCGCTGGCATCGAAAGCCGCCTGGTGGAAACGGCCGGGCATCCGATTGTTTACGGTTCCTGGAAAAAAGCAGCCGGAAAACCCACCGTGCTGGTATACGGCCATTACGATGTGCAGCCCCCCGATCCGCTCGATCAATGGACAACGCCCCCCTTTGAACCGGACATCCGCGACGGACACATTTATGCCCGCGGGGCGACCGATGACAAAGGGCAGATGTATACACACATCAAATCGGTCGAAGCCTGGATGAAAACGCACGGCGAGCTGCCGGTCAACGTGGTCTTTGTGATTGAAGGCGAAGAAGAAGTCGGCAGCGACAACCTGGACCGTTTCCTGGCTGAGAACAAGGATCTGGTCGCCAGCGATATCGCGGTCATCAGCGATACAAGTCAGTATGGACCGGGGCTGCCCGCGATTACCTACGGACTGCGAGGCATTCTGGCCTGCGAAGTGATTGTCCGCGGTCCCCGTCAGGATCTGCATAGTGGCGTGTTTGGTGGTGCAGTGACCAACCCGGGCAATGGTCTGGCGAAAATGGTCGCGGCGTTACACAATGATCAGGGGCGGGTGCAAATCCCCGGCTTTTATGACGGCGTGCTGGAACTGACACAGGAAGAGCGGGAGCAGTTTGCGGCGTTGCCATTTGATGAAGCCACCTTTATGAGCAATCTGGGTGTGAATGAAGTCGCCGGCGAAGCGGGCTTTACGACGCTGGAACGCCGCTGGGCGCGACCGACGTGTGATGTGAACGGCATGATTTCCGGGTACACGGGCGAAGGCCCCAAAACAATTGTCCCCGCTCAGGCACGCGTCAAAATCACGTGCCGCCTGGTTCCCGATCAGGATCCCAAAGCATTGACGCAAGCGCTGGAGCAGTTTCTGCGCGATCAACTACCACCAGGTTTGACAATGGAATTCATCGACTTCCACGGCTGCCGCGGTCTGGTCTTTGATTTCAACAGCCCTTATATGACAGCCGCCCGCTCGGCCATCGAGCAGGCATTCGGAACGGCCCCCGTGATGATCCGCGAAGGGGGCTCCATTCCGGTCGTCGAAACATTTCAGTCGCTGGTCGGCGTTGAAACGCTGCTACTGGGCTGGGGACAGAACACGGATAACCTTCATAGCCCGAACGAACGCTTCTCGCTGGAATCGTTTCGACAGGGAACACTGGCCAGTGCCCTGCTCTGGCAGGGACTGTCGGAGATTCAGGTCTGAGTTTTACTACCACGAAATTCACTAGCGTGTATGACTCATGGATAAATAATATTTGTCTCGGGTGGAAATTGATTGAGGAGTATGAAACGAAAAAGTGAATGAGTCTTAGCTGACTGTTCTCAAAGGGTCACTTCGCGAATCCACTTGTCACTCCGGTCGTTTCGCAGGCTGCCCGGTTTGCGCTCTCTGGAATCGTCCCGCATCTCCGGGTACTCAATGAAGACGGCTGCCAGTAATTTTTCCTGTTCGGGAATACCCAGGTATTGGAACATCTCCGGTCCCTTCAGTTTTCCGCCACTCGACCAGTAGTTTCCCATATCGTGCGCGGTCAGCATCAGTAACAGATTCTGGACCATGGCCGAAGCGGCAGCCAGATGCTCTTCGTCTCGTGCCAGTAACGTTTCTCGTTCGACTTTTGAATCCTGCTGTAGTTCTGAAGCAGAGCACTCGGGCAACCAGGTCACGAGGACCAGCGCACTGCAGGCGGCTGCCAGCCGGGGCTCTTTTGAGGTGACGTTTAATTCATCGCGCATATAAATCGCAGCCTGTTTTGCCTGCTCATCCCATAAAACATGGGCACGCCACGGTTCCGCTAAATTATCGACTTTGCGTGGATAGTGAAAAGGAGCCCAGCCCGCGGTCTGAATTGCCTGCAATACGATTTCTCGATTGCGTTCTGCTACGTCAGCGGGAACAGGCCGGTATGTCTCTATATCACAGAGCACCTTTTCTGTTTTGCGAGCTCGGATGATGGATTCTACTTTCTCGGGTGTCGATTTGTCGGGCATCGTTGGTCCTAAAAGTCACTTCTATTGGTAAAGCAGGAGTTTATTATTCAATTTGGTGATCACTATGAATTGAGAGTGTAAGTGACAAAATTTTCAGAGACAAGTACCGCGTATTTTTTTGTCGCTGGATGTCACTTTTCTTTCTGCTGCAGCAAGTCAAGAACTTCAGAATAATTTCTCAGGTAATAGAGAGTGGCACCATTGGGATTGAGCGCATTCCGCGTGTTGGCTTCCACTGTAAGAACTGCGCTTCGGGCGTCCTGATACTCCTCGACGCTCAACCAGAAAAAGTCTTCCTGACAGTTGACCTTCAAATACATGTGGGTCTGTAAGGACGGGTGATTTTGAGAATACCGCCCGGGCCTGGCACTCTGCAAATTTGTCAAGAGATGGCTGATCGCGGTTTGATCGGTAATTGTTGCCAGACATGTTAAACGTTCATACTCACTGGCTGTAAACGCAGAGTATCCTGGAGGAGGCTCAACCACTTCGATGGAAGTAACTGAGTCTGCTGTGACTTTCCCGGATTTCAGTGCCTGCACAAAATCGGGCCCAGCGGTGGTCCCTCTGATCGCTTGCAGGTAAACAATCCAGGCAAGCCCAAATGCGGCGAAAATCAACGCTGCGATATTCAACAACCGGTTCTGCGCAGGACTCAACACCATGAGTTACGCCCTATTGCCGTTACAGAAGAATCCCATTCATTGATCGAGTCGGGGATCGTTATTATACAGTCAACAGTTCCGCTCAGACGAGTTCGGGCATGACTTTGTACTTATTGGTATCGACCAGATAACGGGGACGCCCCTGCAGGTCATCGACGGTCGCAGTTTCAACATTGATACCCAGGTTGTGATAGAGGGTCGCGAACACTTCCTGGAAATGAACCGGTCGGTCTTCCGCATATTCACCGAGTCGGTTGGTTGAGCCGATGATTTTTCCGGTCTTCATACCGCCGCCGGCAACCAGCGCCGTGGAGACACGAGGCCAGTGATCGCGACCGGAGTTGGCATTGATTTTGGGAGTGCGTCCGAATTCGCCCCAGACGACGACGGTGACATCGTCCAGCATGCCACGATTTTCGAGGTCTTCCACCAGCGCCGTCACGCCCTGATCGAGCATCGGCATATCTTCGCGACCGCGTTTAAAATTGCCGCCATGCCAGTCCCAGCGACTGAAGGCCAGCGTCACACAGCGGGCACCCGCTTCAATCAGACGACGGGCAGTCAGAAAATCATCGAGCAGTTTCGGGCCGCCATCCGCACGGAGCTTTGAAGTTCCCCGACCGTAGCGATCGCGGAGTTTCTGATCTTCCTTGGAAAGATCTAACGCTTCAGCTAGTTTGCTGGAGGTCAGAATACCAAACGCCTGTTGTGTGAACGAGTCGAGCCCTTCCATCATGCCCGAAGCATCGACTTTACTGCGAAACTGATCGAGCGAGCTGAGTACCTGTTTGCGGTTGTCGAGACGATCCAGCGAAATGCCGTTCAGGGTCATATCGGCCATGCCTTCCCCATTCGGACGAAACGGCGCGTGAGCCAGTCCCAGGAAGCCAGGATCTCCGGCGCGAGCCCATTCCATGTGGCCCATCTTGGGAGAGAGACCGAGGAACGGGGGAATTGACGGATCGACTGGACCGTATTTTTTCGAAAGGACCGAACCTAAGCTGGGCCAGCCTCCCAGAGGCTGGTTTCGAAAGGGATAACCGGTGAGACACTGGAAGGCATCGTGTCGACCATCTGAACCAACCATGGAACGGATGAACGCGAACTTGTCAGCCATCTGCGCCATCCGCGGAAACTGATCACCGATTTCGACACCGGGAACGTTGGTTTGGATTGCGTTGAATTCGCCACGAATTTCACTGGGAGCATCAACTTTAATATCCCACATATCCTGATGGGGAGGACCTCCCGGCAGGAAGATCATAATGATCCCTTTGTGGTTCTGACGCTGATGCGAAGAATTCTCTGCCTGCAGAATTTGCGGAAGGGACATACCACCTAACGCGAGACCGCCAACCTGGAGAAAGTTGCGGCGGGTAATCTGATCACAAAACTTACTTTTTTGAGAACCCAGGATCTTGAGCATCGTGTCAGGTCTCCAAATTCGAAAAGGTGGGAGGGCGAAGGCAGGTAAGACTGATGAAATCAAACCGTCATTATCTGATTTCGAGCAGCCTTATTAAAAATATCGGCGAGCCCTTATCTATTAGTATAGACGATTTTTACCGGAAATCCAGCGCAGATTGCAAGACATGAACGATCCGTTCAGTGTTTTTCTGATATTCAGAGAGGTCTAACCGGGGAATCAGAGGCAAATCTTCGAATCTGGTAGCAGATGTCGGAGCCCCCAGCCAGGCAATCAAGGTCGGTTCCTGTGAGATGGAATCAGCAGATCCCTGAGTTTCCCAACTGGAAAACTGCACTTCGGGATAAAGTTGCTGCAGTTTTCGGATCAATAATGTGGTTTCTTCAAGGGGGAGCCCTGCCAGGACAAATCGAAACGGTTTAACCAGCAGACGCTGGCGTAATTCCTGAATCGTGATCTGTTTCTCCGGGTGAATGACATCGGCTGCGATTTCTGCCAGAGGATCGAGTACAAACCGCCGATACCAGCAGGCGGGATGGGGGACCACCAGATTTTCCGTATGGATCACGAATTGATCATACAGCAGCATATCCAGGTCCAGTGGACGCGCCCCCCAGCGGACTTCTCTGGTGCGGCCCATATCTGTTTCCAGGAGTTGCAGCTCTTTCAACAGGGATTCAGGGGAAAGCGAGACGGAAAGCTGTGCGGCACCATTCAGAAAAGGATCGGACGTCTGGTCGCCAACCGGAGCCGTTTCAATCCAGTCACTGGTTTTAATGACGGAAATTTCCGGATGCTGATCGAGACGTTCCAGTGCCCGGGAGAATGTTTCGCGGACAGGACCCTGATTTCCGCCGAGCGCAATATAGCAGTCAGGCATAACAGTTCCGGGTGTGATAGATCAATAATGCAGGTTAGAACTCCCTGCAGTGTAATGGAATGGCGTAGAAGTGCAATTCTGCAGGAGGCAGAGGATTTCGGAGAGACAGGCATGAAGCCGGATTCAAACCAGCTGATCACATGCCGTGATTGTGCATTTCGGTCGTCGCATTTTCGAATAGACCATTCGTGCGGGTTCCAATTGCGGCGATGGCAGCGATACAGACCATCACAATGGCAGCCAGCATGACAGCATACTCGACAGCGGTAGGACCATCTTCATCTACTAGAAATTTTTTGAGATACTGCATGACAACAATCCTGTCAGATGTGTGGTAATCTGAAAGACAGCTTCCAGATTTTCGGACCGACAATTGATGTGCTTCACTTTCCATAAGCGGGGCCCGATTTAATAAAGCTTACCTCACGTTTGACATCCGATTACCAAAAAACCCGTTCTCCAAAAGAAAAAAACGCTGAATCAGAGTATCTACAGGGATTTCCCTGCCATAATCAGAGCTTATGTGACTTGCGGGTCTGTTCGGACTGGCATATTTGGCGTCTCCCTGTCACAATAAGTGACTCAGAGAACTTCCGGATGCCTTTTATCAGACTGGCACTGGAGTTAGGTTTATGCGAGTTGTATCGCTTAATCCCGTTTTATGAACCTTATTGGACAGGATACAATTGTTATGGCCAAAGAAGAGGCCATTGAAGTCGAAGGTACAGTGACCGAGGCACTGGCAAATACTCAGTTTCGAGTCGAACTGGAAAACGGACACCAGGTTCTGGCGCACGTCGCTGGCAAGATGCGAAAGCACTTCATTCGTATCGTACCAGGCGACAAAGTCGTGGTCGAGGTCTCACCCTATGACCTGAACCGTGGACGTATTGTCTATCGAGAACGATAGTCGCAGAAGAGCGACCCGCTTCTTTCCCAGAATCCATCAGGGGTGATTTTACGTTCATTCGCAGGATCCCCCGAATTTGTCATTGATACCGGGACTCGAGTTCGAGTCGTCGTTAATTTCTTGCCAGGCGTGCCTTTCTATTATTATGACTGATGATGCAGCAAATCAGGATGCTCTCCCGTTTGTGCAGATCTTTACCGATGGCGCCTGCAGGGGAAATCCGGGCCCGGGGGGCTGGGGAGTCATTCTGAGACATCCCTCTACCGGAACGGAAAAAGAGTTCTCCGGAGGCGAAGCGGTCACAACTAATAATCAGATGGAGTTGCAGGCGGTGATTTCCGGACTGGAACTGCTGAAACGCCCTTCCCGTGTGGAGGTGATTACGGATAGTGTCTATGTTGCCAAAGGCTCAAAGGAATGGATGCCGAACTGGAAAAAAAACAACTGGCGCCGGCGGGAAGGTAAAAGCTGGAAACCTGTGAAGAATGAAGAGCTCTGGCGGAAACTGGATGTACTGCTGGAACGCCACGAAGTCCGCTTTACCCAGATCAAAGGGCACAGTGGTCATCCTGAAAATGAACGCTGTGATGAACTGGCAGTGGAGTTTGCACTCAAGTTACAGAGTGAGTCTGAATATTAGCCTGACAACAGGTAACTCATCACTCCCCTGATTCCTATAACTCGGCTCGAACGGTTGTAGAATACAATGACCGCATCTCCCCTGGAAACTCCTGTTCAATTCCTCAATGGAGTCGGTCCGGATCGCGGTGAATTGCTGGGAAAACTTGGAATTCAAACCGTAGAGGATCTGTTGTGGCATCTGCCCCGCAGTGTGCTGGACCTGACCGATGTCCGCCCGGTTAATGAACTGGAAGAAGATCAACCCGCATCCGTCTGTGGCAAGGTCGTGGACCTCGATGCCCGCACAATCTCACGCGGCCGGACGATTACTGCAATTCTGCTGGATTGTGGCACCGGGTTTCTGAAGGGAACCTGGTTCAACCAGCCTTGGGTCATTAAACGGTTTTTCCAGGGACAGTTACTGATGTTTTCCGGCAAACCCAAACGCCGCTCCGGAAAATGGGAAATTTCTCATCCCCAGTTCCAGGTCCTGGAAGAAGACCTGGATGATCCACAGGGACTGATCTTACCCCGGTACAGCCTGACCGAAGGCATCAAGATGTATCAGATGCGGCGTTTCGTGCGCGCTGCGGTTGAGGAATATGCCCAACTGATCCCCGACTATCTGCCGGAAAGTTTTCGTGAAGCGCATTCGCTGATTCCGCTGAGTCAGGCTGTGATCCAGATGCACAAACCCCGGACCATGGAGGAATACCATGCTGGTGTGCATCGTGTGATCTACGATGATCTTCTGGAATTTCAACTGGCACTGGCGCTGCGCAGACGACTCTGGACCTGTGTCGATAATGCACCGCTGGTAAAAGTCACTGCGAAAGTCGATGCCCGGATCCGACGACTGTTTCCATATGATTTTACCGAAGGCCAAAACCAGGCGATTGAAGAAATTAAAACCGATCTGGCTTCGGGGCGAGCCATGCATCGCATGCTGCAGGCAGATGTGGGCGCCGGCAAAACCGCCATCGCGATTTATGCAATGCTGGCCATGATTGCCGGGGGTAATCAGACGGTTCTGATGGCCCCGACAGAGCTGCTGGCGGTGCAGCACTGGGAAACAATCAACAAGATTTTAAAACACAGTCGGGTGAAACACTGCCTTCTGACCGGCAGCCTGTCTCCCTCTGAACGCAAAGCGACACTGGAACAGATCGCTTCCGGAGAACAGCAACTGATCGTAGGCACGCAGGCGGTCGTCCAGAAGGATGTCCGATATCATAACCTGGGACTGGTGATTATCGACGAGCAGCATAAGTTCGGTGTGATGCAACGGGCTCATTTCTCCAGCGATCAGAATACCCCGCATATGCTGGTGATGACGGCGACGCCGATCCCCCGCAGTCTGTGTCTGACGCAGTTTGGTGAACTGGATATCTCAGTGAATACAGAGCTGCCTCCCGGGCGGCAACCGGTAATGACGAGCCGCGTCTCGACAATGCCTCAACGAAAAAAGGCCTGGGATTTTTTAAGGACCCAGATCGCGGCTGGCAGACAGGCTTATATTGTCTGCCCGCGCATTGACTCCGAAGACGAACAGAATATTCGGTCCAGTGCCGAGGAAGTGTATCGCAATCTGCAGAAGAGTGAGCTGTCGACGGCTTCGATCGGGCTGGTTCACGGCCAGATGGATCGCGAAGAACGGGCCGAGATCATGAGGCAGTTTCACCAGGGAACAATTCAGGTACTGGTCTCCACAACCGTCGTCGAAGTCGGCGTGGATGTTCCCAATGCGACGCTGATGGTCATTCTGCAGGCGGATCGTTTTGGACTGTCACAGCTGCATCAGTTAAGGGGTCGTGTGAGTCGCGGCCTTCACCGGGGAAACTGTTTTCTGTTTTCTTATACGGAGAGCGAAGACGCATTAAACCGACTGTCGGTGATGGAGCAGACCACCGATGGCTTTGAAATAGCAGAGGCGGATTTCCAGGCACGTGGTCCGGGGGATATCTTCGGAACCCGTCAACATGGTGAGCTGCCGTTGCGGGTCGCGGATCTGAAACGGGACGCAGCCATCTTACAGGAAACGCATGAGGTTGCCTTACGACTTGTCGAACGAGGTGAGTTTGACCAGCCCCGGTTCGCCCCTCTCAAAATTCGCGTGCTGGAGCGATTCGGACAACTGATGGATCTGGGTCAGAGCGGTTGATTCTGTCCCGCTTAATACTCAGGTCTGAACCCGGTTCGTGAACCAGGCGGCAAGTGTTCCGTTCGTTATTACGGGAAACCAGGCTGCCTGATCGGGTGAAATCAGCTTTGTGGACCCCATATAAAGGAAACACTGCGAAATTCCGAACAGGCCTCCCATCACACAGGCACAGATCGCGATATTCAGGATCAGACTGCGACTTTCTTTGCGCAGTACAAATGGAATTGAAATCAGTACGGCAATCAGGTTCATGATCGGACGCGTGAGTCGGGAATGCAGGTCCAGTTTCTGTTTACGAATCGATAAATCACTGAAAGAAGGATTATTGATGCGGGCAATCAGATCCGAAGTCGAGATCAATGAACTGAAATTGCGATTACAGAGTTGATCACAGCCCACATCCGTTACAATAAATATCTCATTCGGCTCAGGACCGGGCTGGATTATTTCTCTGGCAAATTCAGCAATCTCCAGCTCCTGATAACTCGGGGTAGCCTGCTTCAGCAACCAGCCTCCCGGTCTGGTTTGGGTCGGGGTCTGATAGATCGCGGTGTCAGACTTGACGGTGACGAAATCATGAACCATCGGTTTAGACAGAACAAACTCTGCATTTTTCATTTTCTGTTCAGTCAGGAAAACTTCCTGACCGTTGATCATAATCCGTGTGCTGAAATCATAAACGGGCTCGACAAACTGAGCAGAGCTTGCCATGTCTCCACGTTCCGCCTGAAGCTTATCCGCAATGGAAGGAATGATGACTTCCTGGTTCAGACACATCACACAGTTGACAATAATCGTTGCCATAGCCAGTGGTATGGCCAGGCGGTATGTAGGAATGCCGGCTGAGAGAACGGGATTCAGTTCTCCGTGACGCACCATCAGGGAAAAGACAACGACTCCAGCCAGTACGGAGAGAATCGGGCTGATCATGTCGAAAAAGAGCGAAGATTGATAGAAGTAGAATTCAAGCATAATCCAGAGCAGGCTGGTCGATGCGTTCTGTTCGACCTCAAGACCGTTAAGGTCATTCGATGAGACTTTTTCTGCTCCTGCCTGAAAGCCATCGATGTTCGTAAATCCGTCAAAAACTACGTACAGGCCGTAGGTTGCGATGAATCCTATCACGAATACATGGAAGTATCGTTTGAGCAAATAGCGGTCGAAGGTCGTAAACACGTTTCCCAATCGTTGACTGTCACTGGGCAAAGAAACTGGTTTCAGGGGCGCGTATTACATCGCAATCGGGGAACCGGGTCAATATCAGGAAACAGCCCTGGAATATGAATGTACATTCGCTACGGCCGCTTGGTTTTAAACGTCCAGTACGTAAAACGGGCTTCTGCTCAGGAAATTCAGAAAATCCGCAGAAAAGACGCCATCTTAAGTTACTGGAAAATTTTGACTTATGTATTAATTTCTTATTTTGAAAGTTTCCAACTCTCGACATTTAATTCACGTAGTGAATAATACCTGTGTGTAGCTTTGATGCAAAACTGAAAATATCTGGTCATGTTTCCAAATTCTTTAGCCAAATTAAAAGCTATGTTTTGGGAGATTCGACTTTTGAAGTTGCTCACCGAATATGATCTTTATGAGGGGACGAGAGAGTGGTACGAAAAGACGCAATAATCAGGTTGCACAAGCAACTGCTGAATAGACGTGATGAACTGAAGAAGCTGGTGAGTGACAGTTCAGAAGGTTCGTCGGGCAGCCAGTCGTCCGTTGAGGACAGTGGTGATGCTGCGATTCGCGAACGCCGCCAGGATCTGGAATCCCATCTGGCCGAGATTGAATACAAGGAGCTGATGCAAATCCGCCGAGCGATCTCGCTGATTCAGGAAGGCCGTTACGGTCACTGCGAAAGCTGCAATAAAAATATACCGATTGCACGGCTTAAAGCAGTTCCTTATGCGATGTTTTGTGTCAGTTGTGCAGAACAGCGCGAATCAATGGGATTATCCACTCATGATGTTCATGGCGATTGGGAGAACGCATACGAATTCGAAGGACGGCTTAACGATCAGGAAGTCAGAATTCACGATTTGGATCTCGAAAAATAGTATCCCCTTCCGATAATAATGCCAGAGGGTTCTAACAGACTGATTACTGTTTTCTTCTCCCCCGAATGAGACAGCCCCTCATCACTGACATTCATTGGGGAGAGATTCATAATAATCAGTCACCTGATCCCTGGTATTACCAGTGCCGTTGCCGGTCACTGGTAATCAAATCGTCCGGCAGTGGCGAAGGATTGCCTCATTTTGCCGTAGCTAGGAATAGCTAAATCGCAAAAAGATCCTGGGTCACGCTGAGAGATTTGCATCATGAAGAATCGATACCCCATGGCTTTCGTCTTAGGTCTGGTTGTTTCCGTTTCACTGTGGAATACCTGCTTTGATTCCCCGCTGTCATCGAATCAGCTGGAAGCAAAGGTTCCTTCCCAGTCGAACCCCCGGCAAGCGCATTCCACACTACTGCCCTCTACTTCTCCCCTGCATGAAGGCAGCCGGCATCTGGCTAAAATCGCCAAACTGGCTACCCCGAGTGTCGTTCATATTCAGTGCGAACGTCAGACGCCACGTGGTGCAGTGGAAGAAACCGGTTCGGGTGTGATTGTCAGAGGTGAAGGTACCTCCGGTTTATATATTGTGACCAACCGGCATGTGGTGCGAGACTCGGAGGGGACTTCCATTTCCATCTCCCTGCATGATGGTCGTGTGATACATCCCCAGCAGAAATGGGAAGACAAGGATACCGACCTCGCAATTCTGAAAATCGGCATTACCGATGTGACACCTGCCGACTGGGGCGACAGCGACAAACTGGACATTGGACATATGGTACTGGCGATGGGCAGCCCGTTCGGATTAAGTGAATCGGTCACCCTGGGAATCATCAGTGCCAAAGGCCGACGTTCCCTTCAGCTGGGCAGCGGATCGGAAGTTCTCAATCAGAACTTTCTGCAGACCGATGCGGCCATCAATCCTGGTAACAGTGGTGGACCGCTGATTGATCTCGAAGGAAAAATCATCGGCATCAATACCGCCATCGCATCAAACAGTGGCGGTAACGACGGGATTGGTTTCAGTATCCCCAGTAAGCTGGTACGTCATGTGTTCAACCAACTGGTAAAATATGGTCAGGTTTACCGGGCCTATCTGGGTGTGCAACTTGATCCGGAATTCAGTATCGCAACTGCGGGCCGCTTGAAAATGGACCGTGTACGGGGAGCCCGGGTTGTGAAAGTCATTTCGAATACGCCGGCGTCTCGTGCCAACCTGAAATACGATGACATCATCCTCAGTTTTGGTGGCATCGATGTCCTCGACCAGAACCATCTGATCAATCTGGTCAGCCTGACCCCCATCGATAACAGGGTCAGTGTGGTCCTGTTACGTAGCGGCCGGAAGGTCAATGTGATGGTGGAACTGGCCAATCGTCGTATTCTGGACGAACTCGAACGGAAGCAGAAAGAGACTCAACAGTCACGGCGTCCGGGTACCTCGGCTGCCCCCATGAGCTTTCAGAAAATAAAAAACACGACTGCAAACGATGTTTTATCCGGTCTGCAGGTCCATGCGATGAACGCAGACCTGGCTACCCAGTTGGGATTTGAGGCCAATCAGACCGGGTTACTCATTATGGATGTGGATCAACAGAGTTCACTGTCTAACGTGGTCAAACTGTATGATGTCATTGAGGAAGTCGCCGGAACCCCGGTCAACAGCCTGAACGATTTTCGACAGGTTCTGGAGCAGACTAAATCTTTGGATAGCCTGGTCCTGAAAATTTCGAACGGCAAACCGGGTCAAACACATCATCAACTTGTCATCTGGAAGAGAAATTGATTCTCTGACAGCGGATTTCCTCGGAACCATCTTTGATGGAAGCGGTCTCTCTCAACCTGATTCGCTTCAATAAAAAAACCCGGTCAGCAGATCACTGACCGGGTTTTTATTATTTTCAGCAGCCTGGGGCTGTTTCGCTTAGTCTTTGTAGAAGCGAGTCAGTTCTTCGAACAGCAGAGGATCGCGGATCGAATCGCTGGCGAGTCGTGCCCGGAACCGCTGATTCCCTTCCACAGTACCCCGTACGATCACCTGGTATTGTACCGAATCGCCAGGTGCCAGATCTCCCAGAGATTTGAAGACGACCACACCATTTTCAGCAATGTGCTGAGTCGGACCGGTTGCAGTAATCAGTTCCACACCAGGAGGCAGTTCGCAGGAGACAGAAACATTCTGTGCTGACTTACTACCATCATTCTTAACAACCACCTTGTAACCGGTTTCTTTACCGATTTCGACAGGATCGTCCAGGTCAGCGATTTCCAGAACCAGCTGGGCAGTTCCTTCAATTCGTGTTTGAATCTGAGCGTCTGATTTTACGTTGTGTTCAGAAATGGCTCGTACGTGATGCACATAGTTACCGATGGTTTTGGTTTTTAACTCCAGGTTCACACTGGCAGTTTGACCTGGTTCCATCCGACCAAGAAACCAGCTGATCGTAGAATCTTCCGGATTGAACTGTCCACCGTGATCGGCTTTGACGAATTCAAATCCTTCTGGAATTTTGTGCAATACGCGAACATTATTCGTAGCAGCAGCTCCATCGTTGAGTGTCGTGATGACGTACTGAGCACTGCGACCTTTGTAGCGAAGTCCGGGACCATCGATGGCAACCTGAACTTTCGGAGCGATCACATTTACACGAGCCTGTGTCGCCTGAACCAGACCACCTTCGGCTTTTGCCTGGACGTTCACGACCTGCTCACCACCCATCACGGCGGCTAAAGCCAGTCGAATGGTTCGCGATTCACCAGGATTGAGTGATCCCACCTGCATCTGCAGATATTCTGCGGTCACATGTTCCAGTCCCTTGGGAATTTCAGCTTCGAGCACAACATTGTGCAATGTACCAGTCCCCGGGTTGGAGATGGTGACAGATTGAGAAGCGGGTTCACCGATCATTACATTGGTTGGACCTTTGACGGCAACCTGCAGCATGGGTTCTGCTACCATGAACGATTCAGCCAGAGCACTGGTTGAGCGAACATTGGCAACAGCAGAAATGGCACCCCGCTGACTGGGAATCATTGAAATCCGGATTACTTTCGTTTCGCCGGCTTTCAGCGATTCAAATTTCCATTCCAAATGATCACGACTGGAACTGGGTAGTGGTTCCGCATTTGTCAGCCGCACGGAAATTGGAAAGAATGCTTCGACCAGCAGGTCCTGGGCAGTCTGTTTTCCTTCGTTTTTAATTTCCAGTTCGAATTCACATTCCTGACCTACGTTAATTTCTGTTTTCTTGATCCATTTATGGGTCAGTTTTGCAGTTGCTTCATCCGAAGCGGCACCCACAGGTTTCACACTGATTTCACTCACACGACGAGTGCTGGGAGACGCACTGATTGTAATTCCGGAAGGTTGCTCTGTTTTTGGTGCAGCAGCCGTGGATCCAAAAGTCAGATGATGCTTGTTTTCCACAGTCTTTCGATCCGGAATCCGGGGAATGGAAAGACTGGGAGTCTGTGGAGCCGATTGACTGAACTCCGTTGGCAGGCGGAACTGGTTTTCACGTGAGTTCCCTGCACTGATCTGCTGAATCTTGCCTTGGGTAGATTTCTGGTTACCCTGCTGAAATTCAGCATGAACAATATTCTGCTTGTCTGACTGTTTTGAATTGAATGTTTCGAAGTGGTACTGTTTTTTCCCACTTTGTGGTTCAGAATGACCAATCTGCTGGAACTGAGACTGGCTTGGCGCGGGAGTCTCTGTTTTTGCTTTGTTATCCAGTCGGCGATAAGGACGTTCCTGGCCAAACAGTTCCTTGTAATAATTAGGAACCTGTGAGAGACGTTCTTTGTCAGTCGGCCTGTATTCTGCTGACTGCTCTTTGACAGCTGCATTCTGACGAGGCTGCGAAATCGTGATCCGTCCCGTATTATTCTCAGGGGCCTGACCGGAAAAATACTGACTGGAGGACCGGGAAGTGGAAGCCGAATCAAAGGGCGACTTTGATTCTAGTATGCGATCATCGGCGGTGGCGATACTCGCACTCATTACCATAGTTGAAAATATCGCGAGCATCTTTTTTCCGCGTCGCATTTTGTTTCTCCTTACCGATTGGAATTTACTGCTGGATCGGAACTGATTTGAGGTTTGATTTGACATGAAGAGCTCTGAGAGCGGGAGTGGTCTGATAAATTACAAAGCGGCGTATTAGTTTTATCCATTTCTCTCTATCGGATCTGAGGATCCAAGGAATTGAATCAGATATGCTGATTTTTTAAAATAAACCGGAATTGCAAGGTATTCCGGTTATGACGATTATTCTCCGAGACGGCGTGCGGCACAAACCAGAAAGCACCTAATCGCATTCATACAAGTCACTTACAACATTCCACACCTTGTATTCTTCATTCAATACCAGCTCTCAACAGAAAAACTGGAAATCAGGGAGTTCTAAATGTGATCTGCTGTCCGGATCCCGGACAAATCAGGATTTCCACGTTCTGAAGATTGACTCCACGAGTGAACCCCTGAAAATGACAGTGTCGCTGACCGTTATCGAACAGCAGATTGATTACCCTGAACCTGTAGACAGGATCATGAATTTACCTGACCCTGATATGAACCAGACAACTCCCCGCCATACATCAATTAAGGTCTATATGCTGGGCTGTGTCGACTTCGACTCGCTTCTCACGCTTCAGGAACGGGCTCTGCAGGAAATCAGACAACAGGATACTGATCAGGCGACTCTGTTTGTGTGTGAGCATCCCCCCATCATTACAGTAGGCCGGGAAGGCAGTCATGCGCAGCTGGCCGATTCCAGCCAGGAATTCAAGGCCAGCCAGCTGGATGTTCGCTGGGTGAACCGGGGGGGAGGGGCCTTATTACATGCCCCCGGACAGTTAGCCGTGTATCCCCTGCTCCCTTTAAGACAGATCGGCCTGGGGATGGATGACTTTCAGAACGGTTTAGTACAGTCCTTGTTGCAAATGTCTGCGGAACTGGGAATTGAAGCCGAGCGGCATCCCGATTCCGCAGATATTTTCGGCCGTTGTGGCCAGTTTGCCTTTCTGGGGGCTGCGATCAAATCCTGGATTTCTTACTATGGTTTGTATATTAATGTCTCACCCGATATGAAATTACAGCGGCTGATCGATGCCAATCAGCATGACCATCGTCTGACCTCACTTTCTGCGACACTCACGCGGGAAGCCAGTATGAGTTCAGTCCGCGAAAGCATCGTCAGGAATCTGGTTCAACAGTTTGGTTACCAACGGACCCATATATTCACACGACACCCCTTACTGCAAAGAGTGAAGAAAAAAGTTTATGTCCACCCTTAATATTCTGACAGACACCACCCCGGAACCCCGACAGCGACTTCCCAAATGGCTGAAGCGGCCTTTGCCCGAACCAGGGATGGCATTCACCAGTAATGTGATCGACGACTTGAAACTGGTCACGGTCTGCGAAAGCGCCAAGTGCCCGAACCGAACCGAGTGCTGGTCACACAAGACCGCGACACTGATGATCCTGGGAAATGTCTGTACGCGACCTTGCGGATTCTGTTCGATCGCTAAAGGGAAAACAGAAACCGTGCAGCTGGATGAACCGGAACGAGTGGCAGAAGCGGCAGTGCGACTCGGACTGGAGCATGTTGTGATTACCTCCGTCACCCGTGATGACCTGCCCGACGGGGGAGCAGAGCATTTTTACAACTGCATCCTGGCAATCCGCGCACGGATGGACGCTGACATCGAAGTTCTCACCCCCGACTTTCGCGGCGATCGCAAAGCCATCCAGCGCGTGATAGAAGCCCACCCGGATGTCTTCAACCACAATACGGAAACGGTGCCTCGCCTTTATCACCGCGTGCGACGTAACGCCGTTTATCAACGAACACTGGACCTGCTGCTTCAGGTCAAGGAAACAGACCCGACCATTGTTACCAAAAGTGGAATCATGCTCGGACTGGGCGAAACCCGGGAAGAAGTGCTGGAAGTCTGCGCGGATCTGCGGGCCGTCGGATGTGACATGATTACCATCGGCCAGTACCTGCAGCCGACACCTCAGAATCTGCCTGTGGAACGCTTCCTGCCACCTGAAGAATTTGACGAAGTCGGAGACCAGGTCCGGGCCATGGGCTTCAAACTGGTCGCCAGCGGTCCTTTTGTACGTTCCAGTTATAATGCCGGCGAGATGGCAGCTGTCCTGGGAAAAGATTCCTGAATGGCGACACCGATCCTTGTTCCTCCGGTCAACAGTTCTCCTCAGCCGCTCAAAGTCAGTCTGTGGCTGACACATGCAGGGGAATCTGTCGCCACCGGTGATCGAGTGGTCGAACTGCTGATTCCCGGCGTTACCTTTGACGTCGAAGCCCCCTGTGCCGGCACGATTATTTCTTGTGAATGTCAGCCCGGAATGGAAGTCACAACGGGTATGATCCTGGGCTGGATTGAGCCACTGGATTCTGAAACCGTATCGGACTGGAACACGGAAGACTGATTTCTGAAAAGAGATGTGGATGAGCACGACAACCGACTCCATTCGAGGCCACCACCCCATTCTGGAAATGCTGGATCGTGCGCTGTCACGCAGCCGCCTGCCTCATGCGCTCCTGTTCTCAGGCGCAGCTGGTATCGGTAAGAAGCGGGTCGCACTACATCTGGCCCAATGCCTGTTTTGTCTTCAAACTCCCGCGGACGAGTTAAGCTGCTGTCGGACCTGCGACTCCTGCAAACAGATGGCAGCGGGAACACACCCCGATCTGATTTCGATAGAATGCCCCCCCGACAAAAACATTCTGCCTCTCAGCCTGATCATTGGCGATGATGATCATCGAGGTCGGGAAGGCGTCTGTTATGAAATGTCGCTGCGTCCCATGGTGGGTGACCGCCGGATTGCCATCATTGACGATGCGGACAAAATGAATGCTGAAAGTGCCAATGCCCTGCTGAAGACACTGGAAGAACCCTCTGCGAACTATTTAATGATTCTGATTGCGAGTGAACTGGATGCCATTCTGCCCACGATCCGTTCCCGCTGTCAGCTGATCCGATTCAACCGGTTGACCCAGGAAGACGTTGCCGCTCTGTTAATAGATCAGCAACTCGTAGAGTCCGAGGACCAGGCAATAGAGATCGCGCGTCTGTCTGCAGGTTCCCTGAATATTGCAAGTCAGCTTCTGGATGAAAATCTTCAATCTCTGCGGGGCAATATCACCAGACTGCTCAGTCGACATCCGTTTCAACCGCAGGCATTTTCCGAATCCGTGATTCAGGCTATCGATGACGTGGGAGGCAATACAGCCGCACAAAGAAAAACAGCATTGTGGGTCATCAAATTCTGTGCCGATTTCTACCATCAGTCTTTACAGTGCGCCGCCGCTTACCAGGCTGCTCCAGCTGCCGATAATGTGGAATCATTTGTTGCCGGTTTGCCTGGTGAAACGGAAGACCGGATTGAAACGATCGGAAATCTGTTGAGCCGGATGCTGCAGACAGAGGAGCAGATCAATCAGAATGTAACGCTGCCTTTATGCATCGAGAGCTTAAGCCAGGATCTGCGGGAAATCCAGACGAAATAAGCTCCGTCTACAAGCTCGATTCGGGAAACAGTGTACGGTTTTCAAATAAATGTGTTTTCCTGCGTTTAATTAGAGATTGCCAGATCGAGTCCGGCTATAATAAACTGATCTGAGCAGTCATGCTGATTCCTATGCTGTTGCTGACTAATTCTGCACAATGGCTGCTGCATCCAATCTCAACTCGATGAAATCATAATCTATGAATATTGAAGCTTCCGGATATATCGTACGCTACGGTTCCACCCGACTCATTGGAGAATTTACCAGCAAAGGTCTGCCCGAACTACCACGTAATGCGGCTGTAATCATCAAAAGCGACCGGGGGCATGAATGGGGAGAAGTCCTGTCGCCTGCAACAGAACGCGTTAAATCATTTATGAAGGACGCTGCGGTAGCCGGACGAATTATCCGCCTGGTGACCGATGATGACTATCGCCAGCGGGACCAGAACCGCCATGAGGAACGCAATGAATTTCTGGGATGCCAGGAACTGGTAAACGAACACAAACTGCAGATGCAGCTGGTTGACGTCGAGCACCTGTTCGGTGGTGAGCGGGTCGTCTTCTACTATCTGGCAGAAAAACGCGTTGACTTTCGCGAGCTGGTGAAAGCGCTGGCCAGAAAATATCGTTCACGAATCGAAATGCGCCAGATTGGAGTGCGCGATGAAGCGAAGCTGCTGGCGGATTATGGTGATTGCGGGAAAACGGTCTGCTGCGGAACCCATCTGACGGAAATGCCTCCCGTCTCCATGAAGATGGCAAAACTGCAGAAAACGTCACTGGATCCCAATAAGCTCTCAGGGCGATGTGGACGCCTGAAATGTTGCCTGCGTTATGAATACGAAACCTATAAAAGCTATAAGAAGGAACTGCCTCCTGTCGGCTCGACGATTATTACCAGCAAGGGAGAAGCGAAAGTCACGAACCAGGAAATCCTTTCCGAGTGTGTACAAGTCATCTACCCTGACATGAAAAGAACGATCGTACACAAAAAAGACATTTTGGAAGTGATCAAAAAGAAACGCGGGGAAAACCCTGCCAAGCAGTAACAGCACACATATCAGGTATCAGGGGGAGTCTGATAATTAACGAAATCGAGTAACTCGGGATTGATTTTCCAGAATCCCTGATCGATAATTTCCCATATCTGACGGGTTATACTATAAGAAAGTCTTGACCCGACCAGACTGATTCGAAACACTAGACTGTATCCGGTTTTACTGTAGCGTCTTCAGATCCATTAAATCGAGTATTCAAAAAGTGACACAGCCGTTGTTATCACGTGCGTCACAATTCAGAAAAATCACAGCGCCGCTGTTATTCACGTTTTAGACAGGTAATGGGTGAAAAAATGACATCTGCCACAAATCTTTCCCGCCCCAAGTTGCAATTTCATCCCAATGCCTACGACTTTATTTTTGAAGCACTCCAGCAGGCTCAGGAAATCTTCTCACGTCAGGCAACGCAGGAAGACGAACAGGAAGAAGCACATGTCTCCGGACAGGAACTGCTGGAGGGTGTGCGAGAACTCGCCTTAAAACAATTCGGCTTAATGACACTCACGGTTTTCAAACAATGGGGTGTTCAATCCACCAGAGACTTCGGCAAGATGGTGTTTGAGATGATTGAACATGGCCGGATGCGAAAAACAGAGCACGACCGCCTGGAAGACTTTGTTGACATCTATGATTTCGAACAGGTCTTTGATGTTGCGTATGTCATCGACACAAGCCAGGTTTTCAATCAGACTCCTGCCAAAAACGTCTGATTCAAAGAGCCAGCGAACCAGCCGGTCAGCGCTCAACTCTCCCTGAAATTTCCAGCCCTATCCACGTTCGCCGCTGCGCACTCAGTCTGGCAAGTTTTGTGTTAAACGAAGTTTGTTAAGTTACTGTTATTGCAATCTTCATCCCAGATGATACACTCCCCCGATAGAGTTTTTTGAGTTTACCCAGCGTGTTTTCAGGTTCACGACAGTGTCTCCAGGACAGTTCGAAATGATGAGAATTGTGCAAGCGACGCTCTCGTTTAATGAGATGCGTTTCGTATTTTTTGAGCATACAAGTTACGTGCTGACTGTTGCCCGGAATCAATTGAGGTTTTGAGGTTTTACATCAAGATTTACAACGGCTAATTAATTGGAGTTAACTCTAAGGATGAGGTTTTATCCCCGCGCTCGACTCACTCCCGTACGATTTTTCTCAACTCTCATCACCTCTAGTTTCGCCATTCTTTTATGCTCAGCCCCGCTGATGGCAGCAGAAGCTTCCACGGATCTGGCGATCGAAGCAGAAAACTCAACCGTCGTCATCAGCTGGTGCATTGCCATCGCAGGTGCCATGTTCGCCCTGTTCACAGCCTTTCGCTTTTTCTGCTGGATGGTCAACCAGAGTGAAGGCGATCCCACGATGCGAAAGATTGCCGAGCATGTCCGCGAAGGCGCTCGTGCGTATCTGGACCGTCAATTTAAAGTTGTAACCGTCTTTTTTGCCATTGTCTGTGCCCTGCTGGCGTTCATGGCCTTTGGTTTAAAAACACAGTCGCACTGGGTGCCATTCGCCTTCTTAACCGGAGGCTTCTTTTCTGCGCTGGCAGGCTGGTTCGGAATGCGTACCGCAACACTCGCCTCTGCCCGCACCGCACATGCTGCGAAGGAATCATTGAACAGCGGTTTACAGGTCGCTTTTCGCAGTGGTGCTGTAATGGGGCTCGTGGTTGTCGGCCTGGGCCTGCTGGATATCACACTCTGGTTTGGCGTCCTGCACTGGGTGGTGAAAATGCCTCTGGCAGAAATCACGGTCACGATGCTCTGCTTCGGAATGGGTGCCAGCAGCCAGGCACTGTTTGCTCGCGTAGGCGGTGGTATCTTTACCAAAGCGGCAGACGTTGGTGCCGACCTGGTTGGGAAAGTCGAAGCAGGCATTCCCGAAGACGATCCCCGTAACCCGGCGACGATCGCCGATAACGTGGGAGATAACGTCGGCGATGTCGCAGGTATGGGAGCCGACCTTTACGAATCTTATTGCGGGTCGATCCTTGCCAGTGGTGCCCTGGGTGTAGCCGCCTATCATGGTTACCCTAAAATGCAGATGATGTGTCTGCTGCTGCCGATGTGCCTGGCTGGTGTGGGGATCTTCCTGTCCGTCACCGGAATCTTTATGGTCCGAACGGAAGAAGGAGCTTCCCAGAAGAACCTGCTGAAAGCGCTGGCCAAGGGAATTGATACCAGTGCATTCGGCGTGATTGTCGCGGCACTGGCTTTGGTCTGGATCATGCTGGTCATTCCTTCTCAGTCATCTGGAATACCCGCAGATTCTCCACTCCTGGTGGGTAATAAGCTGTTTGGTGTATTTGGCGCAATTGTCTGCGGACTGGTCTCAGGCTGGCTCATCGGCAAATGGACCGAATACTCAACCAGTGATGAATTTCGTCCGACCCGCTTTATCGCGGACCAGTCATCCACTGGACCGGCAACGGTGATCATTGCGGGGATTGCAGAAGGTTTCTACAGCGTCTGGGTTCCCATTGTCGTGATCGGCGTGGCGATCATCATGGCGTTTGGGCTTTGTACCGGATTCGATTTTGCCAATTCACAAATCTTTGCGATGGGCCTGTATGGCGTCGCGATTGCTGCCGTCGGAATGTTGAGTACTCTGGGTGTGACGTTGGCAACGGATGCTTATGGCCCTATTGCTGACAACGCCGGCGGCAATGCGGAAATGAGCGGACAGGAGCCCTACGTCCGACAGCGAACCGATGCCCTGGACAGCCTGGGGAACACCACTGCTGCCACCGGAAAAGGATTTGCCATCGGTTCTGCCGCTTTGACCGCGCTGGCCTTGCTGGCCGCGTATGTTGAGGAAGTTCGCGTCGGCTTTGAGCGCTGGGTCGAACATTCAGCCATTGTGGAAACCATTTCAGATGATATGACTAACGCTTCCGCACTAAAATTAAGCTCGAACTGTATTGCCTTACGGACTCCGGACAGGGATGGCCTGGAAGTGAAACATAACAACCAGGGATTCCTGCTGTTCCCTGCTTTGAATGTCGCTCAGATTACTACAGGTCGGGAAAAAATCATGAGCGCAGAAGTCGGTTCGATCATTCGTGATCTGAATATTTCAGAACTGCTGGAACGGGGAGAATGCGTAGACGTCAAGACGGCAACGGTGCCCGACTTCTCCCGGTTTTATAATTTTTCCATCCTGAACCCGAAGGTACTGGTCGGGATCTTCTTCGGGGTAATGGTCGCCTTCGTCTTCTGTGCCATGACCATGAAAGCCGTGGGGCGGGCTGCAGGCGCGATGGTGGACGAAGTCCGTCGCCAGTTCCGGGAAATTACAGGTATCATGGAGAATAAGGCCGAACCGGATTACGCCGCCTGTGTCGAAATCAGTACGGCAGCGGCGCAACGGGAAATGATCCTGCCTGCGATGCTGGGTCTGCTTTCACCAGTCGTCGTGGGAGTCATCCTGGGTGTTCCCGGGGTCGTCGGACTGCTGGTGGGTGCCTTGACGAGCGGGTTTGCAGTTGCCATTATGATGGCTAATGCCGGTGGTGCCTGGGATAATGCGAAAAAGTACATTGAAGCAGGCGCTCATGGCGGCAAAGGAACTGATGCGCACAAAGCCACAGTAGTCGGCGACACCGTTGGTGACCCCTTTAAGGACACCAGTGGCCCGAGTCTGAACATCCTGATCAAGCTGATGAGTATGGTTTCTGTTGTCATAGCCGGATTTATTATTCAATACGCACTTGAGTTATTTTAAGTATTTGAAACAGGCTAGAGCGCGTCATATTTAACCATAGCGTCTCCCGATCGATGATAATCGATCCAAACAGCCCCGGAGACGCTACAGTAAAACTGGACACAGTCTAAAGGTCACAAAATCAACACCGAACCTTCTCAACAATCTGATTCCATTGAAAGTGCGTCCAGCCTGGAACGTGCCTGCCTGTGTGCAAAAACCTGCGAGGACTTCAAAGGCAAAGACATCGTTGTACTGGATGTCGCTAAAATCACACCTTTGTTTGACTACTTCATTATTGCAACCGCCACCAACCAGAGGCAGAGCAACGCGATTGCAGAGGAAATTCGCGTTCTGATGAAACGCGAGAGCACGCGCCGTCGTAACATTGAGGGTAAAGACAGTGAATGGATTCTGGGAGATTATGGGGACATTGTCCTGCATATTTTCACAGAAGAAGCCCGGGAACTGTATGACCTTGAACGCCTCTGGGCTGACGCCAAAAAAGTGGACTGGCAGTCTTTCCGCACGGATTCCCACTGACAGATCCGCTGTTTCTACCAATCTCAGCTCGCAGTCGGTATTCTGGGCGTAGATGAATCTGTGTCCGTATCTTTCCAGTAGCCAAGGAGCCCGGCATCTCTGCCCCGGGCGTGTATAATGAATATTCTCGCAGAAATCAGAAGTCGATTTGAACCGGTCCTGACTGAATGGACAGATGATCCCTCTTCGGTGATCGAAATGCTGAAAGCATCGCAGGACGCAAAGTTTGGTGACTACCAGGCGAATTTCGCCATGCCCCTGGCAGCCAGAATCCCCGATTTGAAACCACGCGACCTGGCAACACAGATCGTGGAAAAAGTCGATCTGTCCGATTTCTGCGAACCCCTGGAAGTCGCGGGCCCCGGCTTTATTAATATCAAACTCAAGCAGGAATGGTTGAACACTCAGACACAAAATCTGGTGGCAGACGAACGTCTGGGGGTTGTCCCCGCAGAATCGCCACAAAAGGTGGTCGTTGACTTTTCTGCCCCGAATGTCGCCAAGCCCATGCATGTGGGACATTTAAGAAGTACCGTGATCGGCGATGCCAATTACCGCGTCCTGAAATTCCTGGGACACGATGTGGTCGGCGACAATCATATCGGCGACTGGGGAACCCAGTTTGGTATGATTATTTTCGGGTACAAGCATTTCCTGAACGAAGCCGCTTTCGATGAAGCCCCGGTTACCGAACTGGCACGGCTGTATCGGCTCGTGAACCAGCTCTCAGATTATCATGCGACCAAAAAGACTCTGCCTCAGCGGGAAAATGACATTGAGCAACTGGAAGCGAAACTGAAATCGCTCGAAAGTTCTGCCGACCAGACGGATAAAAAAATCCAGAAGCAAGAGAAGAAGCTGAAGTCTGATATCGCAGAACGAAAATCTGATGTCAGATCAATGCAGGAAAAACTGACGGAACTGGAACAGAACGAAGATCTGCACAGCAAAGCCGTCGCATTCCCTGATATCGCGCGACAGGCACGAGATGAAACAGCCAATCTGCATGCCGGAGATGCTGAAAATCTCGCACTCTGGAATCAGTTCCTACCTGCCTGCCTGGAAGCGATCCAGAACGTCTATGATCGACTCGATATTCACTTTGATATGTCACTGGGGGAAAGTTATTATCACCCCATGCTGGCAGACGTCGTCGAAAGCCTGAAACAGAAGGGTCTCGCCAAAGAGAGCCAGGGCGCAATCTGCGTCTTTATCGATGGTTTCAAAGCCCCCTTCATCGTTCAGAAACAGGATGGTGCATTTACCTATGCGACTACGGACCTCGCCACGATCAAATATCGTGCAGAGGAACTGAAGGCAGACCGTGTGCTCTATGTTGTCGACTCGCGACAAAGCGAACATTTTCAACTCCTGTTTGCCACCGTGAACGAATGGGGATTCCAGAATCTGGAACTGCAGCATGTCAGCTTTGGCTCGGTTCTGGGCAAAGATGGAAAGCCTCTGAAAACCCGCGCGGGAGACAATGTCGGCCTGGAAAGCCTGCTGGACGAATCGATCCAACGGGCTTATGCCATCATCGCAGAAAATGACGACGCCAAGCCCGAAGGCCCGGAACTGAGTGAAGACAGACGCCAGGAGATTGCGAAAATCATCGGCCTGGGTGGCATCAAATACGCCGACCTGAAACACAACCGAGACAGCGACTACATGTTTGACTGGGATAAAATGCTGGCGAATCGCGGCGATACCGCAACCTACATGCAGTACGCCTATGCTCGTGTGTGCGGCATTTTTCGCAAAGGGGAAATTGACCGCGTAACGCTGCGGGAGAATCAGTCTGCCCTCAAACTACAGGATGAGACAGAACGGGCACTGGCGCTACAGATCAACCGCTACTCAGAAACCCTGGAGAGCGTCGCGATTGAAGCACGACCGAACTACCTGACCAACTACCTGTTCGAACTCTCGAACCTCTTCAGCACGTTTTACAACCAGTGTCCTGTGTTGAAAGCCGAAGAGGAACAAGTCAAATCCAGCCGACTCCTGCTCTGTGATTTAACGGCCCGGGTCATCGACAACGGCCTGTCCCTGCTGGGAATTCGAACCTGCGAGCGCATGTAAACCCTGCCTGCGGAGAGCTCCATCAACACGTAAAAAAACGCATTCCAAATCGGAATGCGTTTTTTATTGAAGATTACCCGGCAAGGGCTCGAACCTTGACTAACAGAATCAAAATCTGTTGTGCTACCATTACACTACCGGGTAATGTAAATGCTGTTTTTTTAGACACAGTAGCCCAACTCGGGTTCACTGGTTTCCCAGTGCTGCCCGGCGAACGAAGTGTATTGTATCTCTCAACTTCTGGCAAGAGTTTCTCTGAGAGAAATTCCGCATCTTTGAAATTCACAGAACGCGGTTTGTGTCTTCGCCTGCTGACACAACCCGCTGTTCCTGAAGTCGCTGTGAACCTCCTGCGTAGAACTAATCGTTTCGCAGTTTGAGGTTCATCTCAGTCAGTTTTTCCCGAATTTCGTTGAGTGAGGTCACGCCGAAGTTACGGCTGGCCAGTAACTCATCGGGGCTGCGACGCAACAGTTCGCCAATAGTTCCGATACCCAGACGGGACATGCATTTTCTTGAACGCACAGAAAGTCCCAGATCGGAAATTGGTTTCTCTGTGGCAGGGTTGTCTGCCAGTTCGGGAGGCAGAGCAGCGTAGCCGCCATCGGTTCCCAAAGATTCATGCAGGTTCTGACCGATATGCAGGCCAAATGACGAAAGCATTTCGCGGATTTCATCGAGAGATGTCTGACCGAAGTTCTTACCAGCCAGCAGATCATTTTCGCTGACGCGTGTCAGATCACCCAGGGTATGAATATCCATCGCATGCAGACAGTTGCGGCTGCGGACCGACAGTTCGAAGTCGGTGACAGGACGATCCAGCAACTGCTTCATGCGGGCTTCGTTGCGGGCTGTCTCTTCATCGTAATACATGTTGTCAGCAGCTTCGATGTCCTTGAGGTACATCGCTGCCATTTCGTTTGTGGGATCTGCTTCCAGAATGCGGCGGAAACAGAAAGCTGCAGCAGGATAGTTTTCCATATCCTCGTACAACAGGCCCAGATTCAGGATTGCTCCCAGGTAGAACGGCGGACTGGAGAGTGACTGCTCATACAGGCGAATTGCATCTTCATCGTTTCCACGAGAAGCGTTTTCACCAGCCAGGCGGAAAATCGCTCGTGAATGGCGAGGATCCATATCCACGGCACGTTCGAAGTATTCGATCGCGCCGTAAAGGTCACCGCGGTCTGAGCGAATGCATCCCATCTGGAAAGAATATTCAGCACGCCCGGCAGCATCCTTCGAAATCGTTCCCAATACCGATTCTGCATCATCCAGTTTCCCAACCAGACGCAGAGTTTCTGCTCTTCGCAGAGAACATTCAATGGAGTCATAACCCAGTTTGGCAGCCGCTTCCAGCTTCTGGTCTGCTTCAGCATATCGCTTCAGAGCAATCAGTGAAACGGCCTGATAAAAACAGGCCGTCGCGTTGTCTTGCACTTTTTCCAGTTGTGTGACTGCTTCTTTGTGTTTTCCCAGCAGATGCAGGGCGATCCCGGCACGGGCACTCAGTCCGGCTGAAGCCTGGCCTTCTGAAATACTTCGGATCAGCGCCTGCACTTCGTTGTTCAACTCTGAAACCTGGTCAGAGCAGACAATTTGTGACAATCGCTCTATGTCCGAGTAGCCTACACCTTCAGAGCTTTGCAACACACTTTTTACGTCAATTAATTCGTCGACACTCACACTATTTTCCTTTATTGCAGCAGGCGCGCAGATGGAAGCAGACAATAGAGTTTATTCATACAAGCTATTGCCAAAGTTCATAAACCCGAATCTTACAATCTGTTTAGGGAAACGGCAACCATTAAGGCCTGTTTCGCCTGTTTTCCGGCTGTCATGATGTACCTCAGCACTTCCAGACGCCAAAAACATATACACAAATACACATACAGGCAATTACTCAATCAATGCCTGGTATCCGCCATCGCAGGGGCTGCCAGGTAGATGTCGATTTTCCCGGACCAGTTTTCGTTCCGGGTGATCCCGTAAAACATCCTGCAGGAGGTCTTCATTTTCTCGTGGATCGAATGAGCAGGTTGAATAAACGAGCCTGCCGGATGATTTCAAATGCTGGAAGGCCTGCTCTAAAAGATCGCGCTGGATCTGATTCAATTCCTTCAATGAGACTTCATCCAGTCTCCAGCGGGCTTCGGGGCGTTTTCCGAGTACCCCGGAATTCGAACAGGGTGCATCGACCAGAATTGCATCGAACTGCTTTGTTGACCATATTTCATCGGGTTGATTCACCAGATGTGTCTCAATACAGGTCAGTCCCAGTCGCGAGGCATTCTGTTCAATTTTCTCAAGCCGGTCGCAGGAAACATCTGTAGCAATGAGCGTTCCACGGTTATACATCAATTCGGCCAGATGGGTCGTTTTTGTTCCGGGAGCCGCACACATATCCCAGACTGTTTCTTCCGGTTGAGGATTCAGCAGATTTCCCGCAGCCATGGCCGACTGATCCTGAATTGTAAATTTACCAGACGAGAATCCCACGAGATTTTCCATCGCTACGGGTTCTTCCAGTCGGATTGCCTGTGGCTCGTCTCCGGGACTGACTTGAATCCCCTCTGTCTGCAGTTCTTCCAGAAGCTGTTCGCGGCCAGTCTGTAAAGCATTTATACGCAGATACAGATTATTGCGCTGATTAAACCACTGCGCCATCTGCATGGTCTGCTGCACACTAAAACGAGTCAGCCAGTCTCTGATGACCGGTAGCGGGAAACTGAAGGCTTTCGACAGATAGCCGGCCGGATCAGCGATTGGATTTGGAAACAGACCGATTGAAAAACTACGATAGCGGTCTGCGCTGAGCGGAATCGTATTCGACTGCGGTTCAGTCGCGATGTCATCTGCTGTCAAACGAGTAATCGATCGCAGTATGGCATTCACCATTTTTTTCCAGCGCACACGCTGCAGCTTTCCCGCCAGTTCTACTGTTTCAGAAACAGCTGCATGATCGGGAATCTGGTCCAGCATCACGAGCTGGTATGCGCCAATCTGCAGCAGAGTCCAGAGCGGAGCTTCCACTTTTTCGCGAGGCCGCGTTAACTGGCTTTCAATAATCGTATCCAGCGTCAGCTGCCTGCGAACCACGCCAATACTGATCTCCATGGCCAGGCGCCAGTCTGCGGAAGACAGGTCGATTCGTCTTTCCCACTGCTGCATGGAATCAGAGATGAACTGATCAGTGCGACGATATTCTTCCAACAGGAAAAATGCCAGCTGTCGTGCGGAACGAAAATACTGTGGGATCGGTATTGCATCAGCATCATCGGCTGAGGCATTCTGCTGCCAGACGTTTTTCTTTTTCACGATGTCTGACCGCACAAGTGTTCCAGGTCTGAAAAGAACCGGGGGTAGGTCTTGACGGTACAATCCGGATCAGCAATCACAATCCCGGGAACCTTCAAGCCGACGAGTGCAAAACTCATGGCCATACGATGATCATCGTACGTTTCAATTGTCGCCGGTTGAATCGCGCCGGGATGAATCGTGACCGAATCATCTGTTTCTTCCACCTGGATCCCCATGCGTTTGATTTCCGTGGCAATTGCATACAGGCGATCGGTTTCTTTGTGCCGAATGTGTCCCACATTGCGAATTGTGGTGGATCCTGCGGCAAACAGCGCTACTGCTGCCAACGTCTGGGCAGTATCACTGATATCGTTCATATCCACATCAATCCCGTGCAGCGGTTTTCCCTGAACGGTAATGCTGTTGCGCTCCCTTTTGATTTCACAGCCCATATCTTCGAGAACCCGAATAAAATTGATGTCGCCCTGCAGCGCATCCTGGTTCAAGCCGTCAACGGTAACACGGCCACCGGTAATCGCGGCAGCGGCGAAGAAATAGCTGGCCGCAGAAGCATCTGGTTCAATGTCATAGGCAACGGGGCGTTGATACGTCTGGGGCTGAATTCTCCAGACTGACTCCTGAATCCGATCAATGGTCACACCAAATTGTGCCATGACTCCCAGTGTGATATCCAGATAAGGTCTTGATACCATCTCACCTTGAATTTCGATTGTGATCGGGCTTTGGGCAGCGGGAGCCACCATCAGCAGCGCACTCAGATACTGGCTGGAAACATTACCTGCGATGGACGTATCTCCGCCCGGCAGTCCGTGCGCCTTCACACAAACTGGTGGACACCCGGTGTCCTCGGCACATGCGACATCAATTCCCAGCTGATTGAGCGAATTTACCAGATCCTGAATGGGACGCTGCCGCATACGCGCGTTGCCATCCAATACGAACTCTCCTTCGCCGGCAGCACACAAGGCAGTTAAAAAGCGAATACTGGTTCCGCTGTTTTCCAGCCAGAGCGTCGCTTCACGACTCGGTATCTTTCCTCCGCAGCCTTCCACCTCGATGGAACAAGTCGCCGGATCATGATCGACTCTGATCCCCAGGCGGTTCAGACTCTCAATCATCACCTGTGTATCCTGGCTGTCCAGAACTCCAGTGAGATGAGTCGTGCCTTGTGCCAGTGCAGCGACAATCAATGCGCGATTGGTGATGCTTTTAGAGCCGGGTGGTCTGACGGTGCCCTGAATGGGACCTGAAACAGGAGTGACTTCGTAAGTTTTGGGCATAAGTTAAGAGTAATCAATGATTCCGAGAGCTTCAGTAACGGCTTGAACCGAAAACAGTTTCATGCCTACAGTGAAGACACAGCATACACAGTTGACTATCAAACCAAAAGTGAGCGGCAATCAGGGATGTTCTTACTCAGTAATTTTTGATCGCATCCGGCAGCCCCTCCGCGATGGTGGGAAATGTCAATGAAACCCCCATCCTTTCACGTAACCTTTTATTACTACAGCGTTTATTCATCCCTGCTGCACGCTCAGTGCTGTTGAAACGTGTCGATTTTCTGCTGGTTTCCCCCGATCCATCGGAATCAAAGCGAGGCTCCGGTGCATTCAAAAGTCGCGCTAACGTCAGATAATATTCCTGCCTGGTAATCGGGCGACTGTCGCTGACCAGATAGCGGTCCTCCAGGTGAATGTTCGTATCGCATCTCAGGATTGTCTGGACAATATCTGCCAGGTGAATCAGATTGAGCCAGGCATCGGGATTTCCAGCTAAAGGTTCACCCGCATTAATCTGTTCTATCCGAGCCAACAACCTGCCTGGTCCATAAATGCCTGCCAGCCGGAGAATGACGGCTGTCGCGGCATTCGATTTCGGTACGGAAGTTGACAGAAAGCCGTGCTGTTCAAACAGTTGTTCGGCTTCCAGACAGATCTGACCGTTCTCCCGCTCCGGTTCACAGACTGAAGTTTCATCGACCCATTCCCCGGCAGTCTGCCCGTAAACGCTCGTGCTGGAAAGATAAATCACTTTTTGACTACGTTGTTTAAGGACTTTCAAAACAGAATCCAGCCCCGTCACGTAAATCTCCCGCCGGGACTTGTCCGCGGTACGATCAAAGCCGACGGCGTAGAGCACTGTATCCGCTTCCGGCAGTCTTTCCAGTGATTCCGGCTGAGTGATATCTCCCAGTACGGGTTGAATGCCGGACTCCGTAAATTTGCGTGCGTTGTCTTTGGAGCGAGTCAGTGCAGAGACCTGATCCCCCTGCTTCACCCATTCTCGGGCGACAGTCAATCCGACATAGCCACAACCAATAATCAGTTTCCGCATTTTTCAACCATTTTCTGTTTCAGCGTTTTCCGCGAATACGCGGTGCCAGCTGTTCTGAGTGCTGCAGAACCAGCCTGATCTGTTTGTATATCTGATGCTGTAATTCCAAATCAGAGCAATCTGCTAATGACTGTATCATCTGAATTTTCTGAGGATCGAGCCAGACGAGTTCCAGTTCCTGAAAATGCTGTGTCATTGCCTGCAGACATGTAGCGAGTTCTGTTTCAGTCAGGTCGTATCTCTGGAGCACAGACTCAGTGGAATTATGCACCCGTGTCAATCGAGCCAGTGTGTTGCCCTGGGTACGGTAAAGCGTTCCGTTGATAAAAGCACGACGGAGAAAAGCATTCTGATCAAATTGATAAACGGGATCACTGCCGAAGTAGAAGGAAAAATGGCCGTTTTTCTTTTGTCCCCAGAACAGCCGCTCATTTACCTGTTCCACCTGAAATTCAGCACGAGGGAATAGTGCCGTCGCTTCCCGCATCAGGTCTTCACGGTCCTGTTCATGCAGAGCCATACACGTCCTTTTCTGAGTCGAATCCTGCAGGATTTTCTGCGCGGTCTGAAAATCAATCGAACAGATGACTGACCGATTCGTTCCGATGGATGCGGCGAATGGCTTCTCCCAGCAGCGGTGCGATCGAGATCGTTCTCAAATTGGAAAGTTTGTCCTGATCGGGGATCGGCAGGCTGTTGGTGACCACGATTTCTTTGATAGGCGCTTCACTCAGCAGCTTGATGGCAGGTCCGCAGAAGACGGCATGTGAGGCTCCTACATAAATTTCTTTAGCGCCCTGTTCTTTCACCACATTGACTGCACCGACGATCGAACCTCCGGTTGAAATCATGTCATCAAACAGCAAAGCCACTTTGCCCTCAATCGGGCCGCCGATAATATTCGCCTGTTGTGTTTCGATCGCATTTTTGCGGCGTTTATCGACAATTGCCAGTGTGCCGCCAATATTATTGTTATGCTGCAGAGTACGTTTGATACTTCCCTCATCCGGACTGACGACGACGAGGTCTTTGTCAGGAATGTTTAATGATCTGAAGTAGCGATCGAGTATCGGTGCCGCATACAAATGGTCGACCGGGGTATCGAAAAAGCCCTGAATCTGTGCGGCATGCAGATCCATCGCCAGCACACGATCAGCGCCCGCCTCGTTGATCAGATTGGCAACCAGTTTGGACGTAATCGGTACACGACCTGAGTCTTTACGATCCTGCCGGGCGTATCCAAAATACGGAATGACCGCGGTAATGCGTTCTGCACTGGCGCGCCGACAGGCGTCCATCAGAATCAACAGTTCCATCAGATTATCATTCACGGGAGGCGAAGTCGGCTGGACGATAAACACGTCACGACCACGGACATTCTGATTGAGCTTCAGACTGATTTCGCCGTCAGGGAAATTCGATAATTCGACAGAAGCCAGACGAATTCCCAGATATTCTGCGATTTCTCCGGCCAGCTGGGGATGAGCTCGTCCACTGAGAAGAGTCAGATGATCATACATTTAAAACGATGCCTGCAATAATGCAATACATAGAGTAGCGAGAAAAAAATGAGCGATGCCGGACAGGACTGTCCAGCCTACATCCCTATTCACGCTTATCGAGTGCGAGAAGTCAAGCATGAGCTTTCGATTTCGTACGAAACTGCTCAAATGCCAACGCGCGAACTTTGTTTACGGGCTTTGACGAAGGCAAAGACAAGGGAATCCCTGACAATTATCTCGCAGAATCTTGTTGCAGAATCTCTGCCACTTGGGCGAGTTGCTCCTGTGTATTGACGCCCATCGCTTCCTGAATATCAAAAACGGGAAACGCTTTCACAGTCTGTCCCGCTTTCAGCAGGATTTCAGCACAGTCCGTCAGATAATATTCTGCCTGGCTGTTATCGGGCTTCAACTGTTGTAACGCGCTGAATAACTGCCGTCCGTCAAACGCGAAACAGCCGGTATTAATTTCTTCAATCGCTGCTTCTTCGGGAGTGGCATCTTTCTGTTCCACAATGCGTAGAAACTGCCCCTCTGCGTCACGAACAATGCGTCCCAGACCATGATTGGCTTTGGTAACCGCGGTTCCGACGACACAGGCCGCCTGGTGTTCCAGCTGCAGTTCGAGTAGTTTTGAGAGTGAACTGCCTTTTAACAGAGGAGTATCGCCGGCCAGAACCAGCACGGGACCATCGTGGTCCGCCAGGTTTTCGGCACTCATCATGACCGCATGCCCGGTTCCCTTTTGTTCTGACTGCAGGGCAAATTCGATATCACTGTGTTGGGCGAGCGCCGCTTTGACTTCATCAGCTTTGTGCCCGACGATCACGACCAGCGTTTCGCAGTTCGCAACTCGGGCGGCATCTAATACGTATTCGATCATCGGACGGCCCAGAACCGGATGCAGAACCTTGGGAAGCTCTGATTTCATCCGGGTACTTTTACCGGCGGCAAGAATCACGGCGGTAGGACGACTCACGATGGATTTCCTTTAATCAGCAATTCAATGGGTGTGCGGCACAATTCAAATCATGACCAATGTCAGTCGACATGTCACTCAGCAATATTTGACAGTCTTGATTAAAACTGCACACCAAAACGGGCGATGAAACCATCTTTGATGTCAAATCCGCCACCACGTCTGAAGTCAGCTTCACGTTTCAGAATACCCCCTGCTTCGAGGAACATTGACATGCAGCCATTGTCACCCCGCAAACCGAGCATCATGACATAATCTTTGAATTCGACCTGATCGCGGCCATTCACGCCGGCCCGCTCCACTTCGAACGCTTCAATATCATATTCGAAGGTACCGTAAAGCCAGACGCTCTTATCACCGACGTTACCCAGGAAGCGACTGACGCGCGACTTGGGGAACATGGCTCGAACTTCCCACAGATCATTGGGAGTCCAGACGACACCAGCATAAGGAATGACATAATCGCCGACCCGGTCCCAGTATGCGGCACCAGCGGCAAACATCCAGGTATCAGAAGGGCGGAAGAACAGAACGACACGAGCATCAAACTGCCAGGCATGCGAACTCAAACTCTTGCCAAAGTCGGAAGCCAAAGCAGGCGTGAAGCCTAACTGGACACTCCACAGACCATTGGCGGGTGTTGACATCTGCAGATCACTGCCGAAACGGTATCCCGCCCCTGGTAACGAAACGAACTGGGGACCATCCCAGCCACGGTAATCAAACTCGGGAGTCGCTGTGAAAATCCAGCCGTTCCGGGTGGGAGTCGTATATTGCAAATCAACGTCTGTTTCGAATACAGCAAAGTTTCCGCCCGGTGCTCCCCCTGGTTGGACATAGGTTCGTGACTTGGGCAGGAAACCGAATTCAAACTTCGAAGACCAGCCAAAGCGATAAGGCTGTGGACCATTGATACCGGCTGGATAGCTTCCTCCGGGCATACCTTGTGCTGCATAAGGGTCCATACCACCACCCGGTGTCAAAAAGGGATCGTACCCCTGTTGAGGTGCTCCATACAGATTCCCCCCACCCATATTGGGGTCATAGGGCTGCGCATTCGGATCGATAAACTGCCCGCCATTTTGAGGCATTGTTGTGCCATACGGGGCCGTTTCTTCATAGGTTGGTGGCGGACTTTGAGCGCGAATTACAGCCTCAAAGTCTTCTGCGGGCGTATAAATAGTAGTGATTTCATCCGCATTCAGGTTAATGCTGGCGGAGAAAACAATGGCAAGACAAAGAAGGGAAGCTTTCAATGTTCAACCTGCGAATATAGGATTAATCAGTTTGCGAGCAGAAGTGCTCTGTCTGAATGGGGAGTCGGCAACACGCTGTGGCACAACTCTTCTGTGTTGGGGTGGTTTAGTGAGGGGATTTTCCAAATGCAGGCGATTAGGTCAACATCAATCTGAAGGCATTCAGGATGAAACTTGAGGAAATGTTTGAATTATTCAGAGAATTTCAACAGCTTTTTTTGCGAGTCAGTACGGAAGTTCAGAGAATTCTGAAAGCGACGCAGAACGCAACACCATCGAGGGAAGAATCTTACGTTAAGGTGCACCGGCGCTGGCACGAGACTTGATGAAGCGATGCCTGCCGACACGAAATCAATAATTTCCCTGCACCTGGAATTCAATCAGTCAACGCTGATCGGCCGTCAGAGATGAAGGTCGCCTGCGGGACTATCGAGATTCCAGAGATGAGAAAAGCGAGCAGCCTGCCGATAGTCTGTCACTGAGTCTCTGGCAGTAAAAACACTTCTGGATCACCCAGAACTGATTCTGTCAGAGTCAAAAAACAGAAGAGTGGATCGGCTTTTATTTGTGATAACCCAGACCGGTGACCACTGAATGCAGTTCTTCGAAGGTGATAAAGCGTCGGCGATGCCGTAGTTTATACTGATCGATCGCTTGCGCCAGTTCGTTGACATCCTGGTTTTCTGAATTGTAGGAATTACTGAACTGACGTCGTTCACCAATTCCAGCCGGACGACTGTCGTCCCGATTTTGACGACGATCCTCGAATGTGGCAGACTGTTGCTCGGTGACCTGTTTCATGAGATTGCTCCTTGAAGATTGACTTACCAGCTAAACCTTAAGTTACGATTTCTGGTAATGTGTGAATATTTGATATCTGCAGCGGTTATTTCTGTCATCTGCTGCTCAAAATATCTACTGTTCTGATTATGGGAATTATAGCAAACGTTCGGCAAAACTCGTTTTTGCAGGGAAAATGGGGAGTCAATCTCGGCCCGGAATATTCCTGTCAAAAATAGAATCGGCGGTTCTGTACGTCTTCTTTGGCTTACACGGCATTTCTCGTTATATTACAGGTATTACGATCATAGGTATTCTGCCTGTCATGCAGCACTTGTCAGGAGGGATTCCAATCAACGGTAACAAAGACGGAATTTCATTCTCCGAATATGAAAGATCAAAGTTTTATGGATACAAAAGTGGCAATTCTGGGTGGAGGTGGTATGGCAACCGCTTGCGCAACACTACTCAGTGAATCATCCGATATTGCAGTTTCGATGTGGGTCCGCAAACCGGAAGTAGCAGCGGATATGCAGAAAAGCCGGGAAAACAAACGGCTGCTGCCCGGAGTCACCCTGGCAGAATCGATCCAGGTGACTTCTGATGTTGATGAAGCGGTCTCTGATGCGGATTATCTGGTGGTAGCGATCCCGACCGAATTCCTCAGGCAGGCGTTAACGAAACTCGCCCCTCATTTAAAGAACGTCACACCGGTCATCAGTGTGATTAAAGGGATTGAACAGGATACGTTTTTTCGCCCCAGTGAAATCATCGCCGACGTACTCGGTCCCCGCCCTGTTGTCGCGCTGGGTGGTCCCAGCCATGCAGAAGAAATCGCCCGCCGCCTGCCTGCCAGCGTGGTCGCCGCCAGTGGTGATATTCAGTTGGCAAAACAGACCCAGAAGCTGTTCAGTACAGATCGATTTCGCGTCTATACGAACGTGGATATTGTCGGCGTCGAACTGGCAGGCGCTTTGAAAAACGTGATCGCGATAGCCGCGGGAATCTGTGATGGTGGTAAATACGGCGACAATGCGAAATCAGCGATCATGACACGAGGCCTGGTTGAGATGAATCGTTTCGGTTCGGCCTATGGAGCAGAGCCATCCACATTTTCCGGACTGGCTGGGGTCGGAGACCTGATCACAACCTGCATGAGTCCATTCGGGCGTAACCGCAGCCTGGGCGAACGCCTGGGTCTGGGAGAAACACGCGAAGAAATTATCTCCAGTATGGATGCGGTCGCGGAAGGGGTGAATACAACCCGCAGCGTGTATGATCTCGCTGAAGCAAAAGGACTGGACATGCCCATCACCACAGAGATTTTCCGCGTGCTGTTTGAAGGCAAGTCACCGGAAGCGGCAACGCAGACACTGATGACGCGGCCACAGCGAGAAGAATAAATCACGACTGAGTTTCTCCCCATGGATTTCCCTGTTAAAGCGACTCAACTTTTACTTTCAATTTCCTCGGAGTATTCGATGCGATTTTCAGGACTGACGTTAACAGCTTGCCTGTTCATTATTTTGATGTCTGATTTTTCTCAGGCAGAAACCTGGCCTCAATTCCGTGGTGCCAGTGGAAGTGGTGTCTCGCCGGAAAAGAATCTGCCGGAAAAATGGTCTGCTGAACAGGGCATTCTCTGGTCGGTGGCCTTGCCGGGTCGTGCCAATTCGTCACCAGCCATCACGGAGAACCGCGTGGATGTCACTACAAAGACAGACGACGATGGACTCTGGGTCCTGTCATTCGATCGCAGAAGCGGTCAGCAGATTCGCAAGGTCAAAGTGGGAACCGGTTCCCTGGCGGCCCCTGGTCCCCGCAATCTCTGGGCACATCGACACAACGCTGCCACGCCTTGCCCGATTTCTGATGCTGAGCATATCTGGGCATACTTCGGGTCAGGCTTACTGGTCTGTCTGGATGTGGAATCGGGAGAAACTGTCTGGAAACGGGATCTGGTGAAAGATTACGGAGCGTACGACATCACCTTCGGCATGGGTTCCACTCCCCGTCTGTGGGGTGACTTACTGTTTGTGAGTTGCATGACCAAAGGCCCTTCTTATGTTGTCGCCTTTGATAAGCTGACTGGCAAAGAGGTCTGGAAACAGAATCGTAAACTTCCTGCAGAAAAAGATGGTGCCGACGCCTATTCGACTCCTGCGATTTTTCAAAATGGCAATCGAACGGAACTGCTGGTCTCCGGTTCGGATCACGTGAATGCCTATGATCCCCAGACTGGAAAACAGCTCTGGATTGCAGGTGGACTGGATATTCCCAGTCCCTTTGGCCGTATCATTGCGGCTCCCGTCGCGAGTTCCGGTACTGTGATTGCGACTTCCGGAAATCCGGGGGGCGGTGGTCTGGGATTTATCAAAGCCTTTCAGAATGGGAAAGCCGGTGATATCACTCAATCAGGACTGCTCTGGAAATTTGATGTTGCAACTCCCGATTCATCTACACCACTCGTACTGGATGACAAACTGTATATGATCAGCCAGAACGGCGTTGCTACCTGCCTGGATCTGAAGACAGGAGAGCCCGTCTGGAAGAAACGGATGAAAGGACAGTATTTTTCATCCCTGGTTGCCGGCGATGGAAAAGTCTACTTCCTGAGCATCGAAGGCTTGTGCACCGTCGTTAATGCGGCGAGTGGAGAGTTGATTGCGGAAAATCAACTGCCGGGGACTTTTTATTCTACGCCCGCCATCAGTGATGGTGTCATCTACCTGCGTTCGTTTGACCGCCTGTATGCGATCTCGGGTAAACCTTAAGCCAAAAAACGCCTCTCAGTACCATTGCTGCGAGGCGTTTTTTTTCGTTCTGATTTGAGCCAGGCAGTATGATCAGGCGCGGCCTGCCAGTTCCGGAATGGCGTTTCCGTGCATGACGATCGGTGTCGGACGACCTGAGAAATCGGGTAAAAACGTATTGGCGTAATCAATACCCAGATGTGAATAGATGGTCGCCAGGAAATCATGGGGTCCTACGGCACGTTCCACAGGGCTTTCCCCTTTTCCATCTGTGGCACCGATGATCTGCCCGGTCTGAATATTTCCGCCGGCAAACAGCATCGAATTCGCGTTCGGCCAGTGATCACGGCCCGGCTGAGTCGTTCCCGCGCTGCCGCTGCCAATTCCGCCCCCCGTACTTTTCGAGTAGGAAATGCGAGGCGTCCGACCAAATTCGCCTGCGACAACAACCAGTACCCGTTTATCCAGACCCCGCTGGTAGATGTCTTCAATCAAAGCCGTCACTGCCTGGTCATAGAACGGCATCCGATATTTGATCGCATCAAACACGTGGTGATTGACGGCATGATCATCCCAGTTTTGTACCCGACCACATAGTTTTCCGGAAAGTTCGGTCGTAATGATTTCCACTCCCGCTTCCACCAGTCGCCGCGCCATCAGACATTGCTGCCCCCATTGATGCATGCCGTACCGCTCACGAATATGTTGTGGCTCGCGGGTTAAATCAAAAGCATCGGCAGCCTGTTTGCTGGTCAGCAGATTCGTCGCCTGGGCTTCGAACTGATTCATCGCTTCCATGGAGCCATCCAGATCCAGATCGCGACGATACTGATCGAACTGCTGACGCAGTGAAATTCGCTGCGCCAGTCGTGCTGTCTGTTTAGCATCCGTCAGACCAATATTGGGAACCTTGAAATCAGGCGAACTGGGGTCCCCACTAATCTGGAAAGGACCGGCCCCCGGTCCCAGGTAGGTGGGGCCGGCAATCTGAAAGCTGTCGTAATTCGTGATGGCATTGATACCCACATAATTGGGTAGAGCATTGTTTGAATCGCGACGGAGAAAATTGGCAACCGACATGAAGTCGGGCAGTTTTGGTTTGCGCTTATCAATGCGATCCGGATCGCCTCCCAGCACCTGTAGTGAACCGGCCGGGTGGCCACCTCCAGTATGGGTGATCGAACGCAGAATGGTATATTTATCCGAGATCTGTGCATGCCGGGGGAGCAACTCGCTGATGAGCAGACCCTCTGTGTTCGTCGCGATCGGCGAAAAGGGGCCACGATAATCAGAAGCAGCATCAGGTTTGGGGTCGTAGGTATCCAGATGACTGACGCCACCACGGCACCAGACCAGAATAACTGCCGTCCGTTCTTTTTTGGGCGTGGCTGGAGTCTTTTTCTGCGATTCCGCGGCCGCCTGCAATTGATATAATCCGGGCAGAGACAGACTGCTGAAGCCCCCCAGGCCGATTCGCATGAATTCGCGCCGGGATGCTCCTGTTGGCCCCTGATTGGCCTGACGTCTCTTCGACTGCTGTTTCATCTTGATGACCTTAAAATCAACCAAAATCACTTCTGGAATTGGGGCGCGAACCTGTTCCCTGATTCTTTCTATCGGCAGTATAGCATGCGATCCCCTGCTCTGTCTAATATAATGAACAATACTTAGTATCAAGATATCTTATACTGTGAATCCCGAGCTGAAGCTTACTGTTGTCGGCGAGGGGTATTTCGGCCGGGTTGGTTTTTCGTCCCTGTAAGTCGTCGCAGCTTCTGTCTGACACTGTTGATGGCAACTGGAGAGGGTGAATCCGGATCGTATTCTGCCAGTGGTTGTCTTGTCAGTTGTCGCAGGAAATGAATCGAACATTGACGGGTAAACAGAGGCTGACTCGCATCGAGACCCGCTGAAAGCTCGGCCACTAAACCCGAACCGCCAGGAATTTCACCCCGCGCGACCTGGAACCAGGTTTGAATGGCAGGAGAGGTAGTATGCACACCTGTATTTTGAGCAATCTGTTTCCAGACGGCTGTTAAGCTCGCTTTGTCCCTGGTCGTTAACAGCCAATCAATGGCAGCGGTACGCTGTAGCTCAGCACGGGAGACTGTCGCTTGTGGAACCGCTGTCTGAGGATCAAGGTTGATTCCCAGGTTGACACCAGACTGCTGCTCAAGCTTGGAACGATCTGGCGAAGCCTGCATCAGCGCAGCCAGCAGATCTTCACTCTGATTTAACTCCGTAACAAAAGTAGAATTCAGCGGAAACGATTTCGCAGGATCTGTGCGCCAGCGATGATTTCCAGAAAGTTTTAAAGGAACACTGACTCGCTCTGCTTTCAGGATCAGCTTCTGCTCCGGCTTCAGGGTCAATGCTTCGCGCGACGCCGTATCGCTAAATTGCAACGCCCCGGAAAAGACCATCAGTTCACTCAGGCCAGTCTCCTGTTGCATGAAAGCAACTTCAGTATCATCCTGCTGAATCTCCAGCAGCCAGATTTTTGACTGTGTATGGTAATAAATGACAGAACCGGCGTGAAGTTGAGATAAGGCAACTTGACCGGACTGTAAACTCAGATCCAATTCGGCCTGCGGTCCAGGAGCTGTCTGCTGATTCCTTTTTATCATCAGTTCGACTTCAGTATCGGCGTCCAGTACAAAGTCTGACAGAAGCCCTGTCTCTCCCAGTGATAACTTTGCCTGCAACCAGCTGAAGGGGAGTGTGCGTATTCGAATCCTGGATCCAGTATTCAGATCGAGGTCCTGTCCCATAGACAGAATTCCCTGCCAGTCAGAACGGGCCTCGTTCCGAATACCGGCGACTCCCAACAGTTGCGACCAGTTCAGCGACAGCGAACCTGCGTGCTCCAGATTTGCCAATACAGGTTTCTGGGCCACAAGCGGGGGGGTGGGTAGAGTGTCGTCGACATCAGGAAATGCAATGGGGCGTCGTTCGCGATGCTGTTCTGGAGGAATCACGGCCAGTTCAGGATCTGAATCCGGTTGATTTTGTGCCAGAGGGGCGGGAGACACAGGCGTCTGCTTTTGCTCGGGAATGACAGCGATTGTTTTTTTCTGGACAGTCCTGGCTTCGCGATTCCATAAGAAATAAGCAGGCAGAACCGTGATGAGCAACACCACGGCAATCCCATATAGCATTTTCCGCTTATTAATGTCAGTAGGTGAAGACGCTCCAGGAGATCTCGCCAAACGGACTCGCTCTGCAGGCAACTGTGATACGACTGAATTTGCATGATCTTCAATGGAACCAGGATCGCTGCCAGCCGAACAGGCCCCCTTATGCTGTTGCAATTCCCGGTGGACGAACTCTGACATTCTCTGTGTTGTCTGCAGTACCTGTTGCGAATATTTTTCAGAGATGTCTGCTGCAGATTCGTCAAACCGGGCAGCCTGATAAGCAGCGATAACCTCACGAATCAATGCATCCGCTTGCCAGCAGGTTGATTCAAACGCCTTATGCTCTGCGGGAGTCATCCGTTCTTCTACGTAGGCTGCAATCTTTTCCGCATTGCGTCCGGCATGATCGCTTGCGTCATCCAGTGTCAGTTTCTGATCAGTAATTTGAGAAAGTCGTTTCCAGCGTTTGAGTAAATTTGAATCCGCCGCCAGTCGTTCGCGCACGGCCACTCCCGCTGCCGAGGAGAGTTGCCCTTCCCGCAGTTTGATCAAAGTCAGAAGTGAAGGCGTACCCGTTTTCATGATTACCGTTTTCCAGACTGCATGATTTTCTTCAACCGTTGTTGTGCGCGATGTAATTTAGGGCCGACGGCATTCTCCGAAATGCACAGTTGCCTGCCGATTTCTGCATAGCTCAGTTTCTGATCAAAATACAATTCCAGGGCACGACGATCCCCGTCTTTCAGTTGAGCCATACAATCCTGCAGATGCTTGTGTTCTCTTGCTGGATCATCAAGAGCGTTTTCCGGCAGTGTATCCGGAACGGTGGCAATATCAAATTGACTGTCATTCGGACAGATCTTCTCACTGGCCTTCCGCTGACGACGCAGCACATCCAATGTAGTCCGGCGGACAATGACGGCCAGCCAGGTAGAGAGTTTACTGCGACCTTTGAACTGTCTCAGACTGCTGAGATCACCCCGAAACAATACCGCCATCACTTCTGCACCACATTCTTCAACCAGATCCGGTCGAGGCGAATTTCCACATTCTCGACACGCAGCAAGAATTCGACTGACAATCAGTTTGTTATAGCGGCTGAGAAATTCATCCCATGATCGCTGATCCCGTTGCAGGAGCCTCTGGATGAATTCACGCTCGTTATATTCCACGGTCTCGCTGTTTCTGCCGGAAGTTGAATGAGATTTGCCTGTCTTTTGAGTCTGCTCTTTTCTTTGATCTCTGTCGACTTGATGTACCTGTGGCGCACGTTTTGTCGGCGCATCACTGGGTGGATCATCAAGTAGAGAAAAATCGGGAACATTCATGCTGATTGTTTCATCATGGTAATTCCAGCAAAGAAAGAGACTCTCTGTTTCAAAAGTGAAATCCGAAGTGCGATTGAGAATCCCTGACGTGAAATAAAATCTGTCAGCTGCATGATTCATCTTATGCAGCTGACAGACCGGACACAAGAATTTGTTTTCAGGCCTTAACTGTCAAACGCATTCTGAATGGTGTTTTTCTCGCGTTGCAGGATCAAACGAATGTCGGAAATCGCATCCTCACAGACCTGATTCACCCGCCGCGCCAACTGTGTCGCCCCCAGGTTGACGAGCTCATCGATGCATGCATTACACAGACGTTTTATATACTTTGCACATTTCTCTGCGCGTTCAGTCGCAGAGTCAATGCAGTCCGCCGCCACCCGTCGCGCCGCCTGTTCCTGTCCATCAGCCAGCAATCGTCGAATCTGCTGCAGGCACTCAGTGGTTTCATCCGCAGCCGCACTTTCACAACGATCGATTGTCTGATCGACCTTCGCTACACAGCGGGCTGCCAGATCGTCCGGTGCGGTGTGCGCAAATACGGTTTCCGTGACGAGCATCAGTCCCAGAACTGTCACTAAAGATAATATTGATTTCATCAGTGTTCTCTCCCTCAGGTTAAGCCAGACTGAACCGGGCCCACAAACGGTCAGCGTGTGAAAACAGGACCAGAGTTGATCTTGTTGATTTACGGATACTTTTCGGTACTCAAACAGGCCTGATCGTGTTTACCGTCTGAAACATTAGTGGAGGGAATCATTCTATCCGTGCAGGTAAAAGAGAAAGATTGCTGAATTTTCTGGAGAACCAATAAAAAACGCCATCCCCGCAATGGGAACGGCGTTTCAGTAAATAAGATTACGCGTTATCTGCTTTAGTGAGCGTGTTTTTCGTCATGTCCATGATCGTGGTCGTGATCATGAGCATCAATTTCACCGGAAAACGATTTGCCGTCGATCTCCAGAACCAGACGGGCTGTTGTATCTTTCTTATCCAGCAGTTCACCCAGAGTTTTTTCCTGCGTGGAAAATTTGGATGACTTACCATCCGGGTCACCCTGTTCAGGGGTTGCGGCCAGCGTAAACTGCTGCCCTTTCCCGTCATGCTTGACATTGACTAAAACACTTTCTGCTGCAATGGGCACGCTGGCTTTGGCAGCACCGTCGAGAATATAAATGGTAATCGCACCACTTTTTTCATCGTGCACAAGCTCCGCATGATAGGCTTCTTTACCCAGTTCAATTAATGAACCATGGTGCGGTCCTTCACTGGGGTGATCGTGGCCGTGATCATGTTCTTCCATGGTCACATCTTCCGGAGCCGCCTCGTCAAACGATTTTGTCCCCTGTTCTGTACCGGAATCACAACCGGCAAAGGTCAATCCCAATACGCAGAGTCCTACCGCAAAAATATCTGTCAATCTGTTCTTCATCGTTTCAATCCTTTTGAATAAATCAAATACATGCTGTTACATGCAACTCGTTTTAATGACGTTTTCAATTTCTCCCGTTCACGCGATGGGAGTTGTCTGTTCTTCCCGCTCTTCAATCAATGGTACCTCTTCATTCGTGTCCGCCACAATCCGCGCACCAGCTTTACGACCACAGGTCCAGAACAAAGCCGGGCGAATGAAAAATTCCAGAATCGTACTGCTTAACAGACCGCCGATAATTACAGTGGCGACGGGATACAGAATTTCTTTACCGGCTTCCCCCTGCGACATTGCCAGAGGTACCAGTCCGATCCCTGAAGTCAACGCGGTCATCAATACCGGTGCCAGGCGTTCCTGACCTGCCCTGACGATCATTTCCCGCGTCCAGCCTTCTCCCTCGTACTTCACCAGATGCAGATAGTGGTTCAACAATAAAATTCCATTCCGCGAGGCGATGCCTCCCAGCGAGATGAAACCAACCATCGCGGCAATCGTCAGTGTCTGCCCGGTCACGACCAGAGCGATGACCGAACCAATAAATGCCATCGGCAAGGCAGCCATTACCTGCAGAGAAAAGTTGGCGGAACGGAACATCGTGAACAGGACCAGGAAAACTCCCAGCATTGATACCAGAAACAGCGCGGAAATCATGCGAGATGCCGATTGCTGGCTTTCAAACTGACCACTATATTCCACAAAATAGCCCGCGGGCAGCGATTCAATGACAGGTTTCTGCTTCGCCTGTATTTCATTCACCACATCAACCAGTCCCCGTCCTGTGACATTACACTGTACGATGATTCGTTTCTGTACCTTTTCCCGATTGATGGTGTTCGGCCCTGTTGAATCAGTAATGTCGGCGACAGATGAGAGGGGCGTAGTCCCACCGCCGGGGAGATCAATTGCCAGTCGTTTGAGTGCCTGCCGATCTTCACGGTATTTTTCATCCATCCGAATCAATAGATCAAAAGTACGCTGTCCCTGCAGTACCTGTGAGACCACCATTCCGTTCATGGCGGTTTCGACATACTCATTCACATAAGCGGGAGTTAAGCCATAGAGTTTTAATTTATCCCGGTTCAACTTGATCTGCAGTTGTTTAATTTCAACCTGTGGTTCAACCAGTACGTCGGTGACGCCGGGCACACTCTGCATCGCCGCTTCCATCTTCCTGGCAGTATTTCGCAAGACGATCAGATTTTCGCCGTAGATTTTAATTCCGACCTGCGCTTTCACTCCAGAAATCATATGAGAAATCAGATGGGCCAACGGCTGTTCCACCGAAATCACAATCCCCGGAATCGCTTCCATCGAAGTCCGGATTTCGTCGAGCACCTGTTCGCGACTGCGACCCGAATCCGGATCGAATGAAATGATATACTCAGAAACATTCACCCCTTCGGCGTGTTCATCCAGTTCCGCCCGACCGGTTCTGCGGGAGAAGGCCTCGACTCCATTGATGTTCTTCAGCCGATCCATCACGGTTTCTGAAATCTCATTCGATTTTTTCAGTGAAGTTCCCGGCGGCAGCACCACATTTAACTGGGCCACTCCTTCATTGAAAGGAGGCAGAAAATCCCGATCCAGTTGTATCAGGAACAGGCCGGCAACTAACACACTACTGATTCCTGCGATCAGCATCGGACCAGAAAAGCGAATACTGAAACTGATTACATACCCGGCAATCCATTTCAGAAACCGCAAGAGCGGTCCATCCTGATGACCGTGCGGTTCAGTTACCGATCTTTTCTCGGGATCAACTGGTGTGCCGAATTTTTTCCCCAGTAACCAGTAAGAGAGAACCGGCGTCAGAGTCAGTGAAACCAGCAGCGAAGACAGAATTGAAACAATATAGGCGACTCCCAGCGGGGCAAACAGGCGACCTTCCATACCCGATAACGCAAACAGAGGCAGAAAAACCAGCACCACAATCGCGGTTCCAAAGACAATCGAATTCCGGATTTCACAACTCGCCTGAAACACGACCAGCAGCGTGTGTTTGGGATTTTTGGCATAGCGGTTTTCCTGCAGGCGACGGAAAATATTTTCGACATCCACAATCGCATCGTCTACGAGTTCACCAATAGCGACCGCGAGCCCCCCTAAGGTCATCGTATTGATCGACAATCCGAAAACCGCAAAAACGATGGCGGTGATTGCAATGGAGAGGGGAATCGCAGTCAACGTGATGAACGTTGTACGGAAATTCATCAGGAACAGAAACAGAATAATGACCACCAGAAAGCCGCCATCTACCAGCGCGTCGATCACGTTTTCAATGGAACGGTCAATGAACGATTTCTGAGAGTAGAGTTCCGGTTGAATACGGATATCTTCAGGGAGGGAAGGCTCCAGATCTTTTAACGCCTGGATTACATCATTGGCCACGCGACGTGTGTCGGCATTGGGTTGTTTATTGACTGTCAATACGACGGCGTCGCCTCCCATAAAGGTACCGTCTTCCTGTTTGACAAAAGCGGAACTGTCTCCCCGCTTGACCTGGGGACCTTCGATGACTTTGGCAATCTGCGAGAGTATCACCGGGCGTCCTTTGCGGTTAGCTACGACCACTTTTTCCAGATCTTCCAGGGTCTGAATTCGTCCTAAAGCGCGTACCAGGAGTTCATTGGGCCCCTGCTCGTCCAGATAGCCGCCTGTCGCATTTTCATTACTCTGCTCACAAGCCAGACGCACTTCATGCAGTGTAATACCATATTTTAACAGCAATTGCGGGTCGACCAGGACCTGAAACTGTTTGCGACCTCCGCCCATGGTGAAGACCTGTGATACGCCGGGAATCGTCAGCAGGCGTTGTCGAACGACCCAGTCCGCCAGTGTGCGGACTTCGAGCGGCGAGGTTTTATCCCCTTCGCTCCACATGCCGAGCATCATGATCTGCCCCATAATCGAGGAAATCGGTGCGAGCTGCGGTTTCACGCCGTCGGGAAGTTGCTCGGTGACCAGTTGCAGCCGTTCGTTGACGACCTGCCGATCATTGTAGATATTGGTGCCCCACTCAAATTCCACGTAAATAATCGAAATACCAACTCCCGAGGAACTGCGGACCGCCTGTACTCCCGTCGCGCCATTTAAGGTGGTTTCCAGGGGAAAGGTAATCAGAGATTCAACTTCTTCCGGCGCCATGCCCGGCGCTTCAGTCATAACCACAACACGGGGACGGTTGAGATTCGGAAAGACATCGATGCCCATATTCAGCGCCTGCCAGCTCCCGAAGCCGATCAGAAACAGCGAGAACGCGAGCGTGAGATGACGTTGTTTTAGAGCAAATCGAATAATCGCATTTAACATGGTAGCAGTTCCGGGTAGTGACAGAGGACGGAAGCGAGATCAAGGCCAGGATGGGAAAACAATCAGTGATTGTGTCCCGCGTGTGGATCAACGGCGCCGCCCGCCTTGTTCTTCAATGCCATCTGCAGTTGATGTGCTCCTGCAAATGCAATTTTGTCGCCGGGAAAAATGGATCCATCATTTTCGATCACCGCCCAGAGTTGATCCTGATACAGGACATGCACGGGGCGTCGATCAAAGTGGTCTCCGTTCTCCTGAAAGACAAACTGCTCGGCCCCTTCACTGGCGACCGCTTCCACGGGGAGAACGATCTGTTTCTTCCAGGTCTCCACCGGAATGAGTAACTGCATTCGCTGTCCGGTCTTGAAACGCCAGGTAATATAGCGGTCTCCATCTTTGCGAATGGTGTCGTGTTCGATCTGATTTGGCAGATTCACATATACGGAAAAGGTTCTGGTTTCGGTCTCTATCTGATTATCGAGGTAGTCGATCTTCAGATCTTTGATCAGTTTTTTCGTTTTGTTATTTTCTTCCTGAATCGCTTCGATGGGCCACTGGTTATCCAGACAGCGTGTAATTTCATCTGTCTCCTGTTCAAAGGCCTGACCTTTGATATACAGGTCACTGTAATCTGCCAGAACGCAGAGTGTGTCTCCGGCCTGCACGAAATCACCTTTATTAACGTCTAACGACTGAACCACCAGCAGAGACCGTTGCGAAGCGGCCGCCTGATCGAGGGTCCTCGGGGCAGGTGCTGAAATACGTTGAATTTCCATATCAGGAGCAGACACTTCGCCGGACTGGTCATGAACCAGAGGCGCATAGACCAGATGCTCTTTTATCAGACGCCGCGTCTTTTTGATCTGATCCACTTGAGTAGCAGTAAATCCATGCAACAGAAGTGCCTCACGCTGTGCTTTCAATATTGCTTCCAGCTTTTCTTTGGCATATTCGCGTTCCAGCAGCACTTTCCCGGCAATGACCCCTTTATTGGTAATCACCTGAATCCGCTCGATTTCTTTGAGTTCGACATCGAGTTCACCCAGAGTTTTGAGGTACGCGGTTTGTGCCTGCACCAGGTCTTCATGAGTCAACCGGATTTTAAACAGGGGGCGACCTGGCTGAACAGCTTCGCCCCCGGTGACATTCACATTCGTGACAATGCCCGTCATGGGAGCGACCACCTTGATGCGAGTCTTGCCGGGACGCTCGACCACCATCGCGGGAATCGTAATCGTACGCGTAAAGTCTTTGAGTTGAACCGGCACAATCTTGTCCGCGGTCAGGCCAACGTTTTTTCTAGCCTGGGGCGAGAGTTCCAGGGAACTGGTCTCATCGTGTCCCGCATGGTCGTGATCATGGTGATCCTCTTCGGATGCAGCGCCAGTTGTTTTCTGGCCAGACTGCTTCTGGTTGGTTTTGTTCGCGTAGCTTTTCAATGCGGGCATCCACTGCTGCTGCGTTCCCCAGAGCAGAAATCCCGTAATCATGAAGACTACGATGGTCAGTAATATTTTCCAGTTTTGTTTCAGCTTTAAATGATTCATCACAGGCCTCGTATCGGGCTGCGCATAATATGCCCGAAGTATGCACAAGGTAAATTGCGAGAGATCCGATTTGCGGACAGAGATCGCGGCAAGATAATAAAGCCGACACTCAGCGCAGAATGGGAGAGACAATCAGAAAAGAGAGGTCTCTAGATCAACCAGACCGTGGTCAGGGATTGCGCGCGCACGCCCGGTGACAGAAAGACCGAAGCGGAACTGAAAAACGGCATATGATCGACATACTGTTTTTCACGGGCAGAAAATAATTCGTCCCAGAGCGGCATCAGACTGATGAGCTGGGAAGATTCTTCGTGCACCTTGACTGTAGTCGCTGCCAGATAGGAACATCGGCCCTCCTGGCAGGGATCCGAATCCTGCTGAACCGGATCCTGCTGATCGGGCTCTTGAGAACAGTGATTTGACTGGGCATGCGAATGCTTGTGCTCGTGCGCCGCGTGGGCTGCTTCATGCTGGCAGAGTTTCACTGTCTGACAGGTGTCATGTTCGCCTACATGACAGTGGTGCGCATGATGCCAGCCACATCCCAGCACTGTGTGGGACAGCATCGATATCAGCATCAAAATCACTGTCAGATGTAAATACATGAAAAACCTTTGAATCCAATGAACTTCTCTTGAATCATGTCACTTAACCCCAAATGTGTCAAGCTCTCTCTCCATTAGATGCAAATGAAAGGCCATTCAGCAAACCAAATAGAGAAATTTAGTTAAGTGGTTTCATTTTCGAACTTTAGAGTGACGATTCCATGCACGGAATGATAAAATTTCGGCCTTTTGCTGTCGCAGGACTGATCCTGCTGTGATCAATCTGACTCTTAAGTTCTGGTAATCATGAGTTCCGTATAGAATTGCAGAAAGTCAGACTTGTAAACAGAACTTAAAAATAAGATGCTGAATGAACAGAATTCTTGAAGCGTTCTCACAAAATAAAGGGAGTGATTTGTGTCTGCGAAATATCGTGTGTTAATTACGGATCGTGCGTGGCCTGACTGTGAAGTTGAAAAGCGGGAACTGGCGCGTGTTGATGCGGAAGTCATAGAAGCCCCTCCGGGAGCCGATGAAGCCAAGTTAGTGGAATGTGCCTCGGGCGTCGATGCGATCGCCACCTGCTGGGCCCAGGTCACCCAGGCAGTCATCGACGCGGCACCGGACTGCAAAACGATTGCACGGCTGGGGATCGGGCTGGATAATATTGATGTCGCATATGCCACTTCGCTGAAGATCCCGGTTACGAATGTGCCTGATTACTGCATTCCGGAAGTAGCCGACCATGCGATTGGCCTGATGCTGGCCAGTTTGAGGAACATCGCCTTTCTCAATCAGCAGATCAAACAGGGTACTTATGATCTGTCTGCAGCTCCCGTGCCTCGCCGAGTCGGTTCGTTAACGCTGGGACTGTTTGGATTCGGTCTGACAGGACAGGCGGTCGCCGAACGGGCACGGGCATTTGGTATGCAGGTAATTGCCACGAATTCTTCAGGTAACGACTATGGTACCGGCACCCGCATGGTTGCGTTCGAGGAGCTGCTGGAAGAAAGCGACGTCATTTCGATCCACGCACCACTGACAGATGCGACAGAACATCAGTTCGACGCGGCAGCTTTTCAGAAAATGAAGTCGACGGCGATCATCGTCAATACCGCTCGTGGAGCACTGATCGATTTCGATGCGTTGAAAACAGCGGTGAAAAATGAGGACATTTCGGGAGCAGCGCTGGATGTCTTTGACCCGGAACCCCCTGACCTGTCTGACCCGTTTTTTCAGCATGACCGGATCATTACAACGCCTCATGCTGCGTTTATTTCCCAGGAGTCACTGGACGAACTTCGACAACAGGCAGCTTGTCAGGTGGCAGATGTACTGGTGGGCAAAAAGCCCAGTAATGTGGTAAATCCTGCAGTATATGAATAATCGCTACCACCGGTAGAAGGATGTCGAAAAAGTGCATCACCCAGTCCGGGTATCCCGCTGAGACTGCTTTCACATAAGCTAGGCTAACCGTAGCTGTCCTTTATTTTTAGCTTAAAACCATGTGAAAGGTGAACAGACTCAGGTACGAATGGATGGAACCCGGTCAAGACGCTCCTCAACCTGATCCGCAGTCAATGCAGATTGAATCACAGCCAGAACAAGGCTCTGAATCAGATCGTCAGGAAGAACGTACGCGCACCGCCGCAGAGGTTGAGAGACAGGAAGCGCAATTGATCGCCCAATGGGATGCGGAAAAGATTCAGCACATGGCAGAGCTGGAAACCGAACTCCTGGAAAAAGAAGAACTGGTTGAGAAACTCACCGAACAGTTGACGCAGGTGGCAGAACGCCTGGAACGCAGCCAGCATACCAGCCACGAACAGAAAGCCGCCGATAATCACCGGATTCAGGAACTGGAATCGATTCGGCAAGAAGAAGAGGCGCTGATCGCCGCTCTCAAGGACCGGTTATCCCAGGTGGCAGAACAACTGGAACGCAGCCAGCAGAGCCAGCCTGCATGGACAGAATCGGATCAGCAACGACTGCAGGGACTCGAAACGGAGTTGCAGGAAAAAGAAGCTCTGGTCGCCACTCTGACCGAACGCCTGTCTGAACTCGCGGAACAACTCAAATCCACCCAGCGTGAAAAAGAAGAGCTGAGTGCCGCAGATCAGCAGCGAATTTTAGAACTGCAGACGGAACTCGAAGAAAAAGAGCAGTTGGTCGTTATCCTGACGGAACGCCTGGAACAGGTCGCCGAACAACTGGACCGCAGACACCGCACGGGTGCTGATCGTGGCATGACCATTTCCAATGGAATTCCTCCTGAGGTCATCGAAGAACAACAGAAACTGACACACGATCTGCATTCACTGCTTGAACAATGGCAGGGCATGGAGACCGAATCAGCCCTGACTCGCATTGAACTCCAGATTGCTGAACTGAAAAAAGTTGTGCAAGATGGTTTCGAAATGGGACCTGCTGCCCCCCAACCTGCCAGCCTGGTTGATTACCTCTCTTCACCGACCATTCCCGGCACCGGAGAATCAGAGGTCCATGAAGAAGAAACCGTCGAAGAAGAATCTCCGGCTTGCGAACCGGTGGAAACGACTCCCAGTGAAGTCAATGTAGATTCGACAGTCAGCGGCTGGGAGGCCATGAAGCAGAAACTGATGTCAGGAGAGGGAGTGGATGTCTCCGCAGACCTCGCCCGAAAAACAGCCCCTAAACCGGAACCACCCAGGAAACCGGAAAGTTCTGCCGGTTCCCTGTTAAGTTCCGCTCCAACCGGATCGGCGGGACGCACACTGGCGAGTTACAAACCTCCGATTCCTGATCCCCCTGTTGAAATCGAGGAAGAGTCAGCGTCACCAGACCAACTGGTCGCAGCGATTCGTGAACGCGATCTGTATATCAGCGCATTAATCAAACGTCTACGTGAAGCAGAAACAGCAATCATCCCCGTTAACTGGGAACAGTTGAATAATGCGCCGACGGAACTGCTGGTACAACTGCAGGCATTACATCATGATCTGGAGCACAGCCTGGGTCTGGCCGAGGTCGAGATATCGATTGAACGCGCCCGTCTGTCGCGCACCCAGTCGATGCTGCAGAATCGTGAAGAACAGATTCGCAAAAAAGAAAAGCAGCTGGGACTGAACCTGGAACGCAGCGAGGAAGAAGAAGTCCCTGCTGAAAAGCCTTTGAATGAAGAACAGAAAAAACGTTGGCTTGGCTTTCTAAATTAAACTGCCTAAATCAAACTGCGTTTGCCTTCATCAATTATTCACAATTCAGACTCCGCTCAGGAACGGCGCGTACTGCGACAGGGAGCCCCCCTCGCAAAGGTTGGAAACAGCGCACATCAGCCTGCATCCTCTCTTGAAACCCGTGATTTTCCGCCTCATATTCACCAGGCAACAGACAACATCGAGAGTTCCTCTTGAGTCTCATATCAGATCTCAGCCGGTTACCTCCGTTCTATTAACCCGGGTCACTCTCTCTCCGTCCTTCTTGATATCCTGACATCGATCAGTCATCATGTTGGCACGGATTCTGCAAGCGGGCCTGCATTCTTCTACTATACCAACTTCTTATAATGCCAATGATTTCTGCTTCAATGCAGTCAGTCGGAGAGAGTCTTGAATCAACCGCTACCAGAACGTAACGCCCCTCTCTGGATCCTGTCATTAATGCTGCTGGTCTCTGGCAATTGTGCGTTGATGTTTCAAGTGGTCTGGATTCGTGAGCTCCGACTGGTTTTCGGTGCGACGACTGCCTCTTCCGCCGCCGTACTGGCTATTTTTATGGCGGGTCTGGGACTGGGGAACTGGCTGTTCGGGAGCAGGATTGATGCCGCAATTCGTCCCCTGCGGTGCTACGGACTGCTGGAGTTGGGAATCGCACTGACAGCGGGGATCAGTCCTTTTCTGCTGATGCTTGTACGACAGATGTATGTAAATATGGGAGGTCAGGCTGCGCTGGGTCCGGAACTGGCAACACTTTCACGCCTGGCAGCTTCTGCGATGATCCTGGCTGTGCCTACCATTTTGATGGGAGGCACCATGCCGGCTGCCGCCCGTGCGGTCTCAAATGCTGCTGACCCGCATCGTCGCGGTGTTGCGTTGATCTACGGGTTGAACACGATTGGTGCTGTCCTCGGTGCCGGGATTGCCAATTTCATGTTGCTGGAAGCACTGGGGAATCGGGGCGTACTCTGGTTCGCCTGCGGGATCAATCTGCTGCTGGCAGTCATTGCACTGTTGATCTCGAAAAGATTATCAAGCAGCAGCGAAAGTGAGACACAGACTCTGACGGACTTACCGCAAGCGGTCAAACATGAACAGACAACACTTCAGCAGGAGCGATTGGGCATCGTCTGTCTCGCATCAGGAACGGTCGGATTTGTCTTCTTTCTGATGGAGATCGTCTGGTATCGCATGCTGGGGCCGCTGCTGGGAGGCACGACTTATACCTTCGGTCTGATTCTCTGCGTAGCACTGCTTGGTATCGGAATCGGGGGGGCTCTGTATGCGATCCTGGCACGACTTGTGAAACCGACACTGTCATTACTGGCATTCGTCTGTACGCTGGAAGCATTCCTCATCGCGGTTCCCTTCTGGTATGGAGATCAGATCGCGTTCTGGGTATTGCAGCAGCAGAGTCAGCCTGTCGCTACGTTTCTGGCCCAGGTCTGGAACTGGTTTCAGGTCGGCGCGTTTGTAATTTTTCCCGCGGCACTCGTCGCCGGCTTTCAGTTCCCACTTTTGATTGCCATAGCGGGGACAGGTAAAGAACATGTCGGCAAACATGTCGGCTGGACCTTTGCAGCGAATACCCTGGGAGCAATTTCCGGTTCAATTGCCGGGGGATTTTTCCTGCTGCCTGTTTTGACCGCTCCGGGACTCTGGAAACTGTCGATCTGCCTGCTGCTGATTCTGGGTCTGACCTTGTTACTGGCCGGTCAACGCTGGAAATCAGTCTCGCTGGCGACTTCCATCGTACTCTCTCTGGCCACGATTTTCATGATTCTGGAAACAACCGGTCCCACCGCAGTCTGGAGACATGCCGGGATTGGGGCCCGCCGCGCCAGCCTGGATGAAAAAGGAGAGAATGGAGAGCGAAACTTCTCAAACACAAAAAATCGTCAGTGCATCTGGGAGGCGGAAGGGCGGGAATCGAGTGTCGCCATCACAGCCACCGACAGCCTGGCTTTTATCGTCAACGGTAAAAGTGACGGGAATGCGTTTGGCGATGCCGGTACCCAGATCGGCCTGGGACTGCTTGGCCCCCTGCTCCACCCTGCACCACGGACCGGACTGGTGATTGGACTGGGTACTGGTGAATCCGCCGGCTGGATGTCTGCCGTCGAAGAGATGACTTCGGTCGATGTCGTCGAGCTGGAACCGGTTGTCCTGGAAATGACGCAACGCTGTTCACAGATCAATGCAAATGCGCTGAAGAACACGAAACTCACGCTGCATTTTAACGATGCCCGCGAGTTTTTACTCACCAGTAAAAAACAGTATGACCTGATCGTCTCGGAGCCATCCAATCCCTATCGGGCCGGCATCGCGAATCTCTATACCCGGGAGTTTTATGATTCGGTTTCCACCCGTTTGAATTCGGATGGCCTGTTCCTGCAGTGGCTACAGGGTTATGAAGTTGATGACAGCACGGTTCACATAGTGCTGCAGACTGTCCGATCTGTGTTTCCCGAAGTCCAGATCTGGCGAACCAAAGCCCGCGACATGGTTCTGGTCTGCGGTAAATCGGAGCAGGCATTTCAGTACCAGTTGGACACACTTCAACAGAAACTGAAGCAGCCTGTGATAGCGGAAGGTCTCAAACAGGGTTGGTCTGCTATTGACGTGGAAGGCGTGCTGGCTCACTTCGTTTGTGGAAATCGCACCATCAATCAGTTACTGGAGTCTCACTCAGAGCCAATGAATCTGGATGATCGTAATCTGCTGGAATATGCGTTTGCGAAAACCGTTGGCAAATCGACACGTTTTTCGATTCACGATCTGCAGGATCGTGCGGTCCGGTTGAATGATGACCTGCCTGTTACACTTGGCGCAGAGGGTCAGGAAAAAGTCATTCAAAGACGGCTGGCAATGCAACTCAGTCTGGGAGGCACCGTTTATATTGCCGATTCATTGTCCGAAGCACAGCAGACGCGCGGAGAGGCCTATGACCGGTACCTGGCCAGACATTATCTGGATGCCCTGACGCGTTTTCAAAAGTTTGAACCGGATTTGAGCTGTCCGATTGAAACTCTGGTCTATGCACACACACTGGCAGAATCCGGAGTGCCTGTTCCCGATGAACTGCTGATGAAAGTCCGAAAGCAAAATCCCACCGAAGCTGCCGCGATCGAGACCATTGCCGCGCTCCAGCAGAAACAGAATGACGCAGGACTGCAGAAGATCATCGAAACATTGAAACTGCTGCAGGACAGCCCGTGGGGAAGTCGGCAACTGCTGGATGCTGTATTGTTCAAAGCCGTCAGTCTGTGTGATCTGGATTCAAATTATGCTGCTCCCCTGTATGAGCAGTTGCAGCAGCCTTTTGCCCTCTATCGTCTGGAAGACAATCGACTGCTGGTACGATATCTGATCTCAGAAAAAATGGACAATCAGCAGATCATCGATTCGTTACAGACCATGGAACCGAATGTTCCCTGGAAGGAATGGCTGCTGGAAAAACGGGCCCGGGTTTATTCAGCCGGGAAACATCCACTGACGGAACAGGCCCGTAAGGAACTCTCGCAGTTCAAACGGGCAAACCATTGAAGCGGAAACAGTCTCAGGGGATCTGCTTCCCCCGTTGATGTTTTTGCTGCGCGACACCGGTTTTATCGGCCCACTTTTGCCAGTCCGCTTTCATCTGCGCGACACGCTCGGGATATTGCGATGCCAGATTATCTGTTTCGGTGCGATCCTGTTCGAGATCATACAGTTCCCAGCGATTGATATTGCGATCCGCGACCAGTTTCCATTTTCCCTGGCGGACCGCCTGGTTATTTCTCAACTCCCAGAACAGAGAGGCATGTGGCTCACGTGTTTTCCCCTGAAGGATGGGCACGATACTTTTTCCATCAACGGGCAGAATTTTGTGAGACTGAAATGTAGCAGGATAGTCGGTTTCAGCCAGTTCTACACAGGTCGGCATGACATCAATGATATGAGCCGGCTGGCGGGTGAGGGAATTTGCTTTGATCTTACCAGGCCAGCGCACGATCAACGGAGTTGAGATACCTCCCTCATGCATCCATGTCTTGAAACGACGAAACGGCGTATTCTGTGGAAAGGCCCAACTCGGCCCACAGGTGGTGTAGTATTCTTCAGGACCGGGAATCTGCTCCGGATTGGCGCCACCTGGTTCGCTGGCATCGGGGCCATTATCGGAAAGAAACATCACAATCGTATTGTCATCCACGCCAGTCTCTTTCAATGTCGCCATCAGGCGTCCGATATTCTGATCCATACAGTCAATCATCGCGGCGTAAACTTCCATGCGGCGTTCCTGCCAGTCGCGCGGGTACTTGTCCTGTTCCCAGTCGGCTGATTCCGGATCGCGTGCCGGCAGTTTCCACTGTGGATCAACGAGTCCCATCTTCAACTGCCGCTGATACCGTTCATTGCGTAATGCTTCCCAGCCCGCTGCATAACGTCCCTTGTATTTTGCGATATCTTCCGGTTTGGCATGCAGGGGATAGTGTGGAGCGGTGTAACAGAGATGCAGAAAGAAAGGTTTATCAGTCTGAGAATAGGTTTTTATTTCCCGAATGGCATGATCGGTAAAGGCATCGGTCGTGTAAAAGTCATCGGGGAACTCGGTGATGCGCGTTGTATTTTCAGCGAAGAAGCGGTAACCATCACCGGTGATGCCCCGTTTAAATTTCGGGTCGCGATAGTAGGGATCAAAAAAGTTACAGCAGCCATCCAGCAGGCCATAGAAATCCTGAAATCCACGGTAAACCGGATGGGTCGATTCGGTTCGTCCCAGATGCCATTTGCCACTGAGCGCCGTCTGATAACCGGCCTGCTGCAGGACTTCGCCGATTGTCACCATGTTACGGTTCAGATGCGGTCGCGGATAGCGGGGATACAGCCCTGTCACCAGCGATGCCCGCGTCGTCCAGCAGACCGCGTTGTTATAGAACTGGGTAAACCGCAGCCCCTCCTTCGCCATCCGATCCAGATGAGGCGTCTGCACTTCACCGCCATAACTGCCGATATCTGACCAGCCCATGTCATCACACATGATCAGAATGATATTAGGGCGTTTGTTTTTCTCTGCCGCCTGAACAGCCGAATGTGAAAGCAGCATCAACAATAACACCAGTAACAGATTAGCGCGTAACATCATCAGCAAAAACTCCCTATTAGAATTCAACGGTTTGCGGTTCCAGTTTCGGATCCTGCATCCATGATCGTGCCTGACTGCAGGTAATGCAATGCTTCTCCAGGTTCTGCAAATCGGCGTTCAACACACTGATTGACTGTTCTCCGTTTTCACATCCACAAGGATTACACTACATCCTGATTTTATCACCCTGTCCATAATCAGATTGTTTGATTTTGCGATAGAATTGGTATGATCGTGTTTAAATAAATCCTTTTCTAAGCATCAAATCATCTGAAATCGCAGGGAATCATCTCTATGTCCACAACCACAACGCCTCCGGAATCACGCCGGATCACGCCGAAGTTTAATCTCGCTCTCTTTGCCTTTAATGCCTTGGCGGGGATCATCAAATTCAGTCTGTTAGCCAGAGTGGGTCTTGGCGGTCTGATACTGACGTCTTTTCTCGACGCTGTTTTGACAATCTGCATTCTGTTGATCGTAGCGTGGTTTGTGAAAGAGTTCTGGATCCGGCTGCTTTCCGATCTGTTTTCTCTACGGCATATCGATTACCAGGAAGCCATCGCCGTCGTGCTGGTATTGAGCATGCTGGGGTTGGGCTGAGTTCCCCGATCCTTCTTAAACCAGGATTTTGATAAGAAATATGTCAAGTACGCTTGAGCAACAGAAGGAACGCTGGCTGGCTGACTCCCGCAACCGGATCAGGCTAGTTATACGCCTGCTGCTGGTGCTGATTGTCACTCTGTTTCTCAGTCTGTTTTTATACATCCAGAATCTGAAACAGAAAAACGCGTTCACTCAAAAATTGATCGATGCCCAAGTCAACGTCTGGGACACTTACAGCATGAAGCCTCCGCTGGTACCGAATCTGCTGGTCCCCTATATCGGGAAATACATCAGCTATCGAGAGAAATACGTTATAGAACTGGATGCCAGCAATACGGATATTACAGATGACACGCTCGCTGAAATCGCCCTGCTGAATCAAATTGCCTATTTGAATCTGGAAAACTGCAGGATTACCAATCAAACACTGGAACGTCTGCAGGAGTTACCAGATCTGTCGAGATTGAACCTGAAAAATACACAGATCACGGATGCGGGGCTGAAGTATCTGGCCGGTTTAAAAAAGATTGAGGTCATCAATCTGGAACAGACAACCGTCACAAAGGAAGCGGCGATGAAGCTAGAGGAACAGTTGAAAGCAGCGCGACCGAAGTCCACCTCCGGCAAGACACCCGTCAAAGATCCTGTGGTATTATTTTAATTTGAATCCTGAGTAGAGGGATTTGCCTGAGCAGTCCAGATGTGAGCAACCAGTGTTTCCAGGATCTCTTTCTCGTGATACAGGCCTCCCGGTGCCGGACTGCGAATGAAGAAACGAACCTGCTTTCCCATTTCGAGTGGCTCGGTGAATCGCATTCGAACCAGATACTGAGGGAAATTGAAGGGGAAACCGAGTTGAAAATGATAGCTCTTTAATTCTTCGATATTTGTCAGAGGTGTCGTTTCCTGTTGTCCGTCCTTCTGAAAACGAATACAGGTTTCATTCATCCAGACTTCATCCGCAAAACCGGAAACGAGATACCTGGCCAGAAAAAAGAATCCCAGCGCCATGAAAATCCCCAAGACAATTGAACGTATCTTTTCGTAATCCCCGTCGCTCACCGTTTTTGAACTCAAGAAGGCCAGTGTGAGCCAGAAGCAGAGTGTCGCAATGGGGAACCACTTCTTGAGCGTAAAGGTGTTGAAGCCGGCAGAGATGGATGTCAGTTCTGTCAGTGGGGGAGATTCCTGCGACATGGCATCCTCACATAGACGTCCCGGAAGATTCGTTTTGAGAAACCGGTTTTTCTTCCAGAACTGAAATGCGTGCTTCCAGGGCTTTCACCTGAGTGGAGAGTCGATTGGCTTCTGCCAGGGCGCCTGCCGCCAGTGAGAACCCCGCTACCCCAAATATCCAGGTAAAGCCTTCCATGATATCTCCTCTCCTGCTTGAGCTAGCTCTTCATTTTGTTGTCACATTCTTCAGGCTTACCGGTCAAATTGAAACGAGTACAGATCACACTCCAGCAGTTCAAATTTCAGCCGAACCAGCTGTCCGGCGAGTCCAGCCAGGTCGGGGTCATTCTTCCAGCGTACGGCGCCGTCAATTTTGTCACCAATCACAGGTTGGCAGTCCTGCATCGTGAAACCGGGAATGGGACTGCCATCCGCTTTTTGAATTTCAACTCTCAGACTGCCGGCAGCACTGGTGCTGAAGTTCAACTTCAACTGGCTGCCTGCGAATATGAGCGGCTTCGTCAACAGGCTGCCCGGTTCTGAACCGGCGTTAACCGAAACGAAGCCATCGGTTCGCAACACGTAACGATCGCCGCTGCGATGATAGATTGACATTTCTGCGGGCCCGGTAGGCAAAACATTTAACGCTACATAGTTGGCACGATTCTTCCACTGTTGTGGATCAAGGCCCGGCCTGATGAATGCGTGCGTGAAGAGCCGGTCGTATTTTGAGGAACCGGCGCGCGTCGTCATGAAAAGAATGTCAGTTGCGTTGACGTCCTGTTGATCGTACTCGGGTGCATCCCCGCGACCGGGGACAAAGCGGGTCGGCAGTGCGATGTAAATATGCGGCGCCCGAAAGTAGGGATGTGTCTGATTCGTGTAAAGGTGCTCGCCCGGTCGATTCGGGTTCAGAGCGACCGGTTGACTCCAATGCTGAAAGTCAGGACTCGTCGTGCGACTGATGCTGCGTAAACGTTCGGGATCGGTCCAGGTGCGGAAATAACAGATGTATTTCTGCTCCGCTTCGGACCAGAACGCGACATTGGCAGAATCAAAGGCGTGCCGCCACTCGGGTTGATAGGGGATCACTTCCCCTTGTTTCGTCCAGTGAATCCCATCAGGAGAGACAAACGCGAACAGTCCCCGCCCCTGCTCTTTCAAACCCCGCTTGTCCCCCGGTCCGGGATATCCCGCTAATGCTTTGTAACGTTCCGCAGGTTTCACGTCGGCACGCGTATCAAGAAAGGGAGTAAAATTGGTCAGAAAAGGGGGCTGTTTTGCGAGGATCACATTATTATCACGCGTGCCGGCGACTTCATGCAGGCCCAGTTTCGGGAACTCCCATTCATGACCATCCTGACTGATAGCGTAATGCACGGTTTCCCCCGGATGCCCGGTGTGTTTATCCCCTTGATAAGCCGGATCAGATCCCCGCCACCAGGCCTGGAAACGGTCGCCGTTTTTGATGACTGTCATCATGTGTCTGACAGGTAGTGGGGATTTGGCTCGTGGTGCTTTGACAGGATGATGCAGTTTGAGCATGACGCCGTCCAACTGGTCAATCAACAGGCGATCCACAAACAGTTCCCGCCGGGAACCGATGTCAACAGGCTCAGCTCTGGCTTCACTGTTTAAGACGATCATCAGTGCAAGAATGATTAACTTCACTGCATTTCCAGCGGTAATCCATTTCATCAATCACAAAACCTTTCAAACACGCTAAGCCATCGGGAAAAACTGAACTCCCAGCAGGACGACGATAAAACCGACAATGCCCATCAGAGCGGTCATGGGGCTGATAAATTTCAGGGTTTCGCCTTCGGTCATACCGCTCATTTTTCCGATGACCCAGAAGCCGCTGTCATTCATCCAGGAGATCGGCTTGGAGCCACAGCCAATGGCCAGTGCCAGGTAGACCGGATGAAAGCCGAGCGTCGTGGACTCGGCGATGCCCCCCAGAATGCCGACGGTGGTGATCATGGCGACTGTCGATGAGCCCTGTGCAGTGCGGATGGCGGTGGTGATCAGAAAGGCCAGCGTGACCAGCATCAATGGTGAGACCTGCGGCAGAGATTCAATGAGGAAACTCACGCCCGTCTGCTGCAGGACACTGCCAAACGCGCCGCCAGCGGCGGTAATCAGGATGATCACGCCCCCCGTATAGAGAGAGGTCTGGATCGATTCGGACAGCGCTCCCATTGAGGATTTTTTCTGGCGAATGAGTGTCCAGAGCGCAATGACCGTGGCGATACCCAACGCGATGTTTTTGTTTCCCAGTGTGGTAATCAGTGTTTGAGTCTGCTCCGAAAGCTGGCTGCTGATCGTTTTAAATTTCAACAGCGTAGAACCGGCGATGAGAACGACAGGGAGCAGAATTGGTAGCAGCGATAACCAGAGGGGGGGCAGGTCTTCGATTTTTTTCGTGGCGAGTTTCTGAAGATCTTCCTGGGTGACATCGGCTGAGTCCCGAAAAGGAAGTTCACAGTGTTTGTTAATCAGAGTGGCATATCCGAGCCCGAACAGAGCGGCGATACTGCCCACAATCAGGCCGCCCATCATCATGGTGGCGATATCGACATTCAACTGTTCGGCGACAAACAATGGTCCGGGAGTTGGCGGCACCAGGGAATGGGCCATCGTCCCTCCGGTTACTATCGCGAGGACATACAGCAGATAGTTTTTACCGGTGCGAATCCGCATTGCTTTTCCCAGCGGGATGAGCAGGTAGAAGACGGTATCAAAGAAGACGGGGATCGCCAGCAGAAAGCCACTGGCCATAAAGGCGACGGGGGCCAGTTTCTCGCCGACAAACTGAATCGCCGAGCGGACAATGCGTTCGGCAGCGCCACTTTCCAGCAGACTCATGCCGATAATGGCGGCGAGTGCAATCAGAATCCCGATCTTGGCACAGGTGGAACCGAAGCCGGCGGCGACACGTTCGCCGACTGACTTTTTACCTTCCGCGATTGCCGCATTATAATGTGTGGGTGTGATGGCGAAGTCATCCAGGCGGATCGGGCGGCTGGCACTGTCATCGCGGACACTGAGTTCGGCGATGCTGATTCTTTTATTGTCTTCGTTAAACTGGGCAGTGACCCGCTGAACCTCAGTCTGGGCGATCGGTATCAGAGGGAAGCGGGGTTGTTCGGTCCCCATAATCATCAGCATCATGCCGGTCTGCAGGCTGCCTTTTTTGTCCACCTGAACCACGAGACTGCGGTTGTCTTCGCCGACTTCGATGATTTTGAAACTGTTTTTCCTGAGTGCCGTCTCTTCAATCTGTTGTACGGGCGTCAGCACGCCTACACAAATGGCACCTGCCAGCAACGCCAGGAAGGCATGCAGACGAAAAAACAGGACGCCACCAATGACGATGGCGACCCCGGATAAAATAACAATAATGACCCAAGCGCTCAGTTCCATTATTCAACCAGTCCGGCTTTTAGTTCAGATTAAATTAATTTACGAAAATCACCTTTTTTTCGACACATTCAAAGTTAAGAAGGGTTTAATAGCCAGTATCAGGGATTGCAGTCATGTCACCCGGTCGAGCGGTTCGAATCATTCGGCCTGGATGAAATGGTTGCAAAACAGGATACGTTCTGAAGGTCAGCAGCTTTTGATTCACTCTGACTCCTGATCGAAAACAGGAACCATTTCCCCGGCTCTATCTAACAGGTTAAACGCCATGACGAGTTTTACCCGGAAACGAACGATTCCCATTGCCTGCTTGTTTTTCGTGACAATGACCGTTCCATTATGCCAGTCAGCGGCATTCGCGGCAACAAAGAGTGCGACTCAATCAGATAAACGGCAAAGAGTCGATGCCGTTGCCATGGCAGAAAAGATCGATCAACTTCTGGAAACGGAATTCAAAAAATCAAATATCAAGCCGGCTCCCCTGGCAAATGACGAAGACTTTCTGCGTCGCGTCACCTTCGACCTGGCGGGCCGCAAACCTGGTAACTCGGAAGTCATTCTGTTCGGTCTGGATGCGAGCCCGGGTAAACGGCAGGCGGTGATTGACGATCTGTTGAAATCAGAAGAGTACGGTATTAACTGGGCACGCTACTGGCGGGACGTCATCTATCTGCGGGCCACGGATGCCCGGTCGCGGATTAATCAGAATGAATTCGAAGACTGGATGACGACACAGCTCAACCAGAATAAAAGCTGGGATCAGATTACTACAGACCTGCTGACTGCCACCGGAGACGTTCGTGAAAATGGAAATACCGCACTGATCTTTGCCCATCAGGGTGACCCGGCCGAACTGGCTGCGGAAACGTCGCGCATCTTTCTGGGGATTCAGATTCAATGTGCGAACTGCCACGATCATCCTACTGACAAATGGAAACGCAACAGTTTTCATGAACTGGCCGCCTTCTTCCCCCGCGTGCGGGTTCGCCCGGTGCGCGATGCCACGCCGCGAACGTTCGAAGTGGTCTCCATGGATCGGGGAGCAGACGGCAATCAGTATGCTCAACGTATGAAGATCCTGCAGGATCCTTCGCTGCTGTTCCGTCTGTACGATAAGAACCGTGACGGTAAACTGACTGAACAGGAAGTCCAGCGGACCCGGATGGCCCGCGGTTTTGAACAGATGGTGTCCCGTGCGGACAAAGATGGTGACAAGGCGCTGACTGCGGAAGAGATCAAGAGTATCCCCGTTCCCGACAACAGGCAGCGGTTCATGACCGAATACCACATGCCCGATCTCAATGACCCGACCTCGATGGGTAAAGTCGTTCAACCCGTCCTGTTTGTCGGCACCAAAGCCCCGGAAGGCCTGGACGACATCGAACGACGTGAAACACTGTCGAAGTTTTTAACTACGCCATCCAACGTCTGGTTCTCGCGGGCCATTGTCAACCGGCTCTGGGCCGAAATGCTGGGTGAAGGGTTTTACACGCCCATTGACGACATCGGCCCGGAACGAAGTAGCGTCTACCCCGAGGTTCTGAATACATTATCGGAAGGCTTTACTGCCAGTGGCTACGATTTGAAATGGCTCTGTAAGACCATTACCAACACACGCGCTTACCAGCGTGAAATGCAGAAGAAAACCGAACAGCAGCACACTCCGTTCGCGGCACAATTGCCCACCCGGTTGCGAGGCGACCAGATCTTTACCGCCATCACCCAGGTATTCGGAGTGGACGATCTGCAGGCGAACCGGAACATCGGCAGCCGACGCTACCAGGGTAGCCGCACCGCCCGCGGACAGTTCAGCACACTGTTTACTTATGATCCTTCGACTTCGCAGGATGAAATTACCGGCGATGTCCCCCAGGCGTTATTTATGATGAATTCGAAAACCCTGAACGAAATGCTGGGGACCGACCGGAATACGAAACTGGCACAGATCGCCAGGGACTTTAAAGATGATAACGATGCGATTCAGGAACTGTATCTGCTGACACTTTCACGAGTGCCCGGCAAGGCAGAATTGAAAATCTGCCAGGACTACATTCAGGAAGCAGGCAACCGGAATGACGCGCTCGAAGATCTGATGTGGAGTCTGTTGAATTCCAGTGAGTTTATCACCAAACGCTGAACGATTCCCGACAGACTTTTTGTAACCAGTTCCATTTCCAATCAATTTTCCCCTCTGCATGAGGAGTTCGTTATGAGTCTTTATCACCACCAGCAGGTTCAGGCAACCCGAGGCGGTTTTTCGCGTCGTAGCTTCATCCGCAATGTTTCGCTGGGAGCATTGGCAGCCGGCACTCTGAGCTTTCATGATCTGATGAGCGTCTCCGCGGAAGAACTCCGCAAACAGGGTCGTTCAATGATCCTGCTCTGGATGTCCGGTGGCCCCAGCCAGTTTGAAACGTTTGACCCGAAGCCAGGCACATCGAGCGCCGGTGACAAACAGGCGATTAAGACCGCCGTTTCCGGAATTGAAATCGCCGAAGACTGGAAAAACACCGCAAAAGTGATGTCGGACATCGCGCTGATTCGCTCCATGACGAATAAAGAAGGGAACCACCAGCGGGCCACCTACCAGATGCATACCGGGTATGTGCCTTCCGGCAGTGTGAAACATCCGAGTCTGGGTTCGAACATTGTCCGTGAAATCGGTGACCGCGAACTGGATATTCCCTCAATCGTCTCAGTGGGAGCAACGGAAGGAGCCGGTTTCCTGGGTGTGGACTTCGAACCATTTAACATTAACAACCCGGGAAACATCCCCGACAATGTCGCAGCAACCGTGACAGCCAAACGCTATCAGAAACGCCTGGGACTGCTGGGCCGACTGGATACCGAATTCGCCAGTCGTGGCGGTGAAGTCGTTGTGAAGAACCATAGCAAGATTTATAACAAAGCCTCTTCGCTGGTAATGAGCCCGCAAACCAAAGTATTTGACTTGAGCCAGGAATCGGCAGAACTGCGTCGAGAATACGGAGAGAACAACTTTGGTAAAGGCTGCCTGCTGGCAAGGCGGCTGGTGGAAGCAGGTTCCACATTTATCGAAGTCCGTTCTAATGGCTGGGACAATCATGCTGATATCTCAGAAACGCTTTCCCCGCGCGCCCAGGAAGTGGATGCCGGAATGGCGGCCTTGATATCCGACCTGAAACAGCGGGGCATGCTGGATAAAACTCTGGTGGTCTGGATGGGTGAATTCGGCAGAACGCCGAAGATCAATGCCCGTGCCGGTCGCGACCATTATCCCCGCGTCTTCTCAGCCGCCCTGGCCGGTGGTGGCGTTAAAGGAGGACAGGTGATTGGATCTTCGACTAAAGACGGTTCCGCCGTCCAGGACCGACCGGTTGAAGTGACCGACCTGTTCTGTTCGATTTGTCAGTCGTTACAGGTCGAACCCCGCAAAGAAAACATGAGTCCGCTGGGCCGCCCGATGAAAATCGTCGATGGCGGAAAAGTGGTCAACGAACTCTTTTCCTGAGAACTCTTTTCCTGAGAACTCTTTTCCTGAACTTCACCAGAGGACCACACAGTCCAGGCTTATGCTCCGGAAGCGGCTGCTTCACTGAGTGCTTTGGCCTGGGCTGCCGAGGTATCCATGGAAAGCGTAATGGTGACAGACCAGCGGCCGTTTTCATCCGCGACGAACTCCCAGTGCGGGATCACCACGGAACTCTGATGCACAAGTTCATAGCCGCCTTCAGACTGACTGATGGTTTCAATCGGGAACGTCCAGATACTGGCCGGCGCGGAAAGATCCAGGGCTGCATCCAGTCCCAGCCATTCATCGACCAGGCCAATGCGGTCCGTTTTTTCCAGGTCAAGTTTCGACTCAAGCTGGCCGAGTTGTTTGCCCAGATGATTGTAGTAATAGCGGTCACTGGCTCCGGCGGCCATGCCGGCAAAGTTAAACTCGACGCCAAAATTCAGCGGGACTTCTGCAGGCAGATGTGAAAGTTCGTAATGAATTTCCAGCGAGCCCGAGGCATTCTTCGCCAGGGAAACCGTTTTCGTGAGTTCAATTTCATAAGGACCGACATAACCTTTACGAACCATTCGTACTTCGCAGTCCTCATCGGTTCGTTTGAGCGAGCTGAGATAGACTCCCTGCACAAAATCGCCCACTTCCCCGCCGCCCTGAATAACGGTCTCCAGGTCGACGCCTGGCTGGAAGAAGTGATCCACCAGTGATTTGCGGGGGGTATGATCGTACTGCAGTTTTTTCTCAAGGCCGGGCTGTTTGAAGCGAACGGCATTATGAATCTTGCCGATATCCTCTCCGTTCTGCGAACCTTGCTGCTGTTCAATGGCTGCCTGGCGAATGATATCGTGATATGGCTCAGGACGTCGATCAAGGGTCGCCAGCAGATTATGTTTGGCGCCCCGCACGTCCAGTTCATATAGATGCCCGCCTTGTGCCGGTGCGAGATAACAGACCAGTCGATTGCTGGCCATCCTGATCTCTTTCCGGGCATCCAGATTGAAGTCACCCACTTCTACTGCGAGCCAGTTGGCATCCCGGTGCGTAATTTTCTCCAGCAGCGTGTCGGCTGAGATCAGATGTTTGTAAATCGCGTTCCGCAGGTGAGGCAGATACAGCCCGCCGAATGCGCCGTGCCAGTAAGGACAGTTACACTGCGCGCGGTAAAGCTCGGTGCGGGCTTCGTGCAATGCGGGCAGGTCTTCTGCGTCGACGCCGGTCTCTTCCAGACTCTGTAAACGGTTACTGACATGCAGCATTCGGGTATACATTTCGTTGAGTTCCGCGTATTTAACCCGGAAGTTACGCCAGAATCCGCCACGCAGATAAGGTTTGAGCCGATCAAAGCCTTCGGCCTCTGCAAATTTTTCTTTGAGCTCGGCCAGCTCCAACTGTCGCTCTGAAGAGAGCGCCCACTCATTCATTTCACGGTAACTGGCATCAGGCAGATAACAACTGCCCAGCGGCGAAACGGTATCGACCGATTCCGAAAGTGTGGTGACTTTCAACCAGTCGCTGTTCTGACGCAGCAGGTCGAGAAACTTTTTCAGCCAGCCATCGCGGTAAACATGATCGAAGGTGCCCGGCCAGGCGCCAAACTTTTCGCCGTCATCACCAAAGACCACGACTGAATGAGGATGATGGTCGGCAATCTCTTTCAGGTAATGAATTGTTTCTACGGGATCGGTAAAAGGAATCTGGTAGCGGAGTGTTTCATTGTCCGGGAAAATCTTGAGCAAGCGGCCTTCGTCTTCCGAAAGATAGTAGCCGTGCATTTTATCTGCGCGAATTCCGGCAGCACTGAAGTGGGAATCATCCAGCAAGGTGAATTCCATGCCGGCATCAACCAGATCAGAGACAAATGACTGTTCCCAGACCCGTTCCGGCACCCACATGCCGCGGACCGGGGTTCCAAACAGTTTTTTAAGATAGTCGGAATAGGCGGTAATCTGTCCGATGCGGTCACAACGGGGAATGCCTGCCAGGATCGGTTCATAAAAGGGGCCGCCCAGGATCTCGACCTGTCCTGATTCCGCCAGTCCGCGAACACGATCAATGTATTCCGGATGCGCTTCGACAAGCCATTCCATCAGGCTGCCTGAGGTATGCAGAGAAAAAGGGATATCAGGGTATTCTGATAAAACGTCGAGAAATGGTTGATAGCTGTTTTGATAGGATTCTTCAAAAACGCCTTCAAAATTCCCAACGGGCTGATGGTTGTGAATGACCAAAACAAGCCGAAGTCGACAGCCCATGGGCCGCATCCTTTCATCCGTGTGATACACAGAACTTTCGATTACGCTGTAAAACTGAACGGTATCAAATACGTGGCGGGTCGCCTCGCAGCCTGCGTTAAGCGCTGTACCAGCAGGACTTGAAACGATTCTGGCTTATCTTAAAGCCAATCTTTTTGTAATCATAGAGGACTTTTCCGGATAATAAAATCCAAGTCCCCTTAAAATCGACACGAACGATCTTGAAATACCGCTGGAGGAAGGTCAATTGTTAAAGCAGGTAAGATTTCACCAGTTTGAGTAACTGCGACAATTCCTAACGCGATACTTACCTCTCTATTTTCCCTGAGTGATATCCCTGTAGTCCGAACCGGAACCGGGTGAATCAGAAAGACGGTCTAATGTGTTCAGGAGCACAACTGCCGTTTCAGTTGCTCAATGGCGTGCTCGGGATAAACCGGGTTGATGAAGGCATTGGAGGCGAGTTCAAATCCCGCGAGATGAGCCAGACGCGGATAGATCCGCAGACTCCAGGTATAGCCATCCTGTTCTCTGGTATCATAGGGGGGCATCTGGATCACATAATTGAGATCGTGACGTCCGAGCAGCGATTCCAGACTAAATAAAAGACGACGGGTGATCATTGCCAGATCATCGAGTTCCTGGTCGCTGGAGTGATCGAAGTGTGTTTTCAGAGATCGGGGAATAACCCATGTTTCAAAGGCGAAGCGGCTGGCGTAGGGACAGATGATATCAAAATAATCGGTGGACATGACCCGTCCGGAAAATCCGTCTGCTGAGTCTTGCGCTAAAGTTTTGAAGAGCGAACAACCATGCTCAGACTGATACTCCCGAGCCTGCTGCACCTCCTGCTGGAGCGCCTGCGGGATCAGATGACTGGCGAGGAGTTGTGAATGTACGTGTCCCAGTGAGGCGCCGCCCAGGATCCCCTGATTTTTGAAGACGAGCGCGTAGTTGATGCGGGGGTCGTCACGATGGGCGGCGACCCGCTGTCGATAAGCCTGAAACATATACTGAAACTGTGTCGGGGAGAGTCGAGATACCTGGGTCTCAAACTGGGGACACTCGACAATGACTTCATGGACGCCATATTCTTCTGAGTCGGAAACGGGAGTCAGCGCAGGATACTTGTTGGCAACGACTCTCAGCTTCCAGCCTGGCTGGTTGGCCCTGGTATCTGGAGATCGGATGGCAAACAGTTCCGGCGTAGTCTCGGATTCTTTTCCTTCCGCAAACGGATCGGAGTCAATCTGTTCCTGTGTGGGGACATAATGACTGGCATTTTCTGAAAGTTTGATAGGCCGCCGGGCACGTTCCGGCGCAAAGATGGTGGTAAAGCCGGTAAGAGGGTCGGTTCTGATCTCTGACATCGATTCCCGTCATCATAAAGGGATAAAAGAAGTTTGACTGCCTGCTAAGAAGTGGCAGACACTGACTGGCTGCTCTTATTTCGATAACTGCTGGCACGCTGATAGACGGACAGGTAGTTTTGAGCACTCTGTTTCCAGGACCAGTCTTTTGTCATGCCATTCTGAATCAGCTGATTCCAGAGCGGCTTATCGTAGTATGCATCGATGGCGCGCCGCATCTGTCGATAGAGTACCGTCGCATCAAAGTGCCAGAATGAGAAACCATTTGCGGTTCCGTTCTCCAGGTTCTCAGCGTGTGCATCCACGACGGAATCGGCCAGGCCTCCGACTTCATGGACAATGGGGACTGTCCCATACAGCAGGCTATACATCTGATTCAAGCCGCAAGGCTCAAACTGGCTGGGCATCAGAAAGAGATCCAGGCCGGCCTCGATCTGGTGTGCCAGCCCTTCATCAAAGCCGATATATGTGGCCACTTTATCCGGGAAGCGTTTCGCAAGTTCAGAGAAAGCGGTTTCATGTCGGGGATCGCCGGTTCCCAGAAAGACCATCTGAACGTCAGTCGCCAGCAGATTTTCGGCCGCATCCAGAATCAGCGAGAAGCCTTTCTGATCAGTCATCCGCGAGATGGTACCCAACAGAGGGGTATCCGGTTTCCGAGGCAGCCCCATGCGTTCCTGGAGAGCGGCTTTGCACTTCGCTTTTCCTTCAGACAATGTATTGACGGAATAATGGGCGGCCAGATGCGGATCGGTTTCAGGGTTCCACTCACTGGTATCGACTCCGTTCAGAATACCAACCAGTCTATCAGAGTGAGATTCGAGTACGCCATTCAGACCATAACCGAAGAGTTCGGTACGGATCTCTTTTGCGTAGGTAGGACTGACGGTGGTGATCATGTCCGAAAAGACAATCCCGGTTTTGAGCAGATTCAATTGACCAAAATATTCCATCTGATGCCGGTTGAAGTATTTCCAGTCAATACCGGTCAGCAGCATGTCCCAATGCCAGTACTGTCCCTGGAAGGCCATATTATGAATCGTATAAACGGCGGCTGTATTTTCGAATCCGGGCCGATTCTGATATTCAATTTTCAACAGTGCCGGTATGAGTCCGGTCTGCCAGTCATTGGAGTGGATGATATTCGGCTGCAAATTGAGCTGTGACGTGAACTCCATCACCGCGCGACTGAAGAAGATGAACCGTTCACAGTTGTCCTGATAATCTCGTCCATTTTCATGATAGAGCTCGGGACGATCAAAATAGCGTGGCTGATCAATCAGATAAACATCCACTTTCGAATCGGGAAAAGCAGCCTTTAACAGGCTGGCTTCCACCTGCTTGCTGCCGACAGGGATCATTACTTTTTCAGGACAGGGTTCGAAATCGTCGGAGGAAATTCCGCGTCTGGCTGTCGACTGGGGATAAAAGGGCAGAAACAGGCTGACTTCATGCCCTTCTGCAGCCAGTGCTTTCGATAATGCGGAGGCCACATCGGCCAGCCCACCTGTCTTGGCAAATGGAATCGCTTCTGAGCTCGCTACGACGATTTTCATAAATTCCCAATCTATTCGGATCTCAAATCCTGCTGAATGTCTACAATGTTTGGTAGCATTCTATACGTAATCAACGGTGGAAATAAATGGATCTGCTCACGAGAGTCACGGTGATTCCTTGAATTCGTCCCACTCTTTCCAAGATATCTTTGAATACTTAAAATCTTATATGATTTGTTTTTACGAACCAGGCGCAGAGTGACTGTGAAACTAAATTGCGCATGGTTCTGGTTTTACCTGTTTGTACAGTAATATTCGCTGACATCTCGCTCAAAATAGCGAATGTGTAATTGCAGATCAATTTCAGTTTCGAGATAGTATAACTTCATTTACGTGATGCCGTCGAATCGGGCATTCAGTTATCAACCACCATATTCTGTTTACCGGACATGATAAATCGTGTCTTATCAGACCTGGAATGGTACGTTGGTCGAAATGGTCCGCACGCTCGTTGGCGTGCTCGCCTGGCATTGATCAACTGTCAATACAGGATTGATGGACCACGAATCTGTCAGAATCTTACTTTGCAACGAATCAGCAGCACGACACAGAATTTCCATATTGACCATGACTGACCCTTTAAACGCGGAGAAACTGAACGGACCGGGCGACGAGCTACAGGATCGTCCGGCGGAAGCCCCTGTTTCAACAGCCGTTCCCCGCATCCACCATGACGCTTATACCTGGCAGCTGCCGGCGGAAGAAATTACGCTGCGAATTCGCTGGTTCGGGTTGTGTGTCGGGTATGTACTGGTCAACTTTGGCGGAAACAGCTCTGCCATTCAGGTTCCCCAGTTGAACTGGATTCTGACATTAGGTGCCATCTATGCATTGGCGGATACCTACTTCAGCTTTCGCGGGCGCGTCTTTCTGGGTGAATGGCCTCTGATCATTTCCGTGATGGAAGCGTTATTCATCGGTCTGCTCTGTCACTATGACGCCGGTTTAAACAGCCCGTTCCGATTTTATTATCTGCTGTCACTGATAGTCTGCTCCATTCGACACTCGCCACAGATCGCGTATCTGACACTGGGACTGCATCTGATCAGTTATTCGACACTTTTATTCTCCAACCGCCCGTCTGACTGGGTCTCGCAGCTGTTGCTGATGATTGTCTGGATGGGCTGGGTCGCGTGGGCGAGCATTGCCTTTTCTCAACTGGTCAAACGCACGAGTATGGAGCTTTCGCTGGCGAACTCGCAGTTGAAGCAGAACCAGGAACTGCTGGAAGATCGTATCGCCCGTCGGACAAGCGACCTGCAGGAATCGCAGGCGCTGCTGGTTCAGCAGGAAAAACATGCCGCTTTCGGACTGCTGGCAGCAGGAATTGCGCACGAAGTGGGAAACCCGCTGGCGGGCATCAGCTCACTCGTACAACTGCTCAACCGCCATAACAATGATGAATACACAAACAAACGACTGGATGAAGTCGACGCACAACTGCGAAGAATTCAACGGATTCTTCGCGAGTTGATCGATTTCAGCCGCCCGGCAACAACCGAGCGGAATCGCTGCCAGATCAATGAACTGATTACCGAATCGTTGAACATTTCAAAATATTACAAACGGAAAAAGGGGAAAAATATTATCACCCGCTTTGCGGAGGACCTGCCTGTGGTACAGGTCGTGCGTGACCAGCTGGTGCAGGTGTTCCTGAACCTGATTCTGAATGCGATGGATGCGACTGAAGAAGGTGAATCGATCGAAATTACCACCGAAGCCCGCGGGGGACAGATCGTGATTTCGATTCATGACGACGGAGAAGGTATCCGTGAAGAAGATAAAGCGAGGTTGTTTCAACCCTATTTCACAACCAAGGCTAAAGGAACGGGGCTGGGCCTGTTTGTGTGTAAAAATATCCTGGAACACTCCAATTCCGGTACAATTGAAATTGATGATACGGTAAAAGATGGTGCCCGGTTCATAGTCTCCCTGAATTGTGAGGAGTTACAGGGAGCAGCAGATATTCCTCCCGGACCGGCAAAAGAAATTAAATTTGTAACGACCTGAATTGAATGAAGAAGAGGACGAACTCCAACGTGCAACTTAATCGATCCGTACTGATTGTCGAAGATGAAGAAGTCATTCGGACTTCGCTGGCAGAATTTCTCACCAGTGAAGGATATGAAACCATGCAGGCTTCTACGGTAGCCAGAGCGCTGGAACTGGCCCGCGATCGGGATTTTAACGTCGCGATCTGTGACGTGCAGCTGCCGGATGGAGATGGCATCGAACTTCTGCGCCGCCTGCAGAATATCAAGCCGAGTATCTTCGTGCTGATCATCACGGCTTATGCGACCGTCGAAAACACGATCTCTGCCTTCAAAGCGGGTGCCTTTGACTACCTGGTCAAACCGGTCATTTTTGACGATCTGTCTCATAAGTTGAATCGCCTGTTCGAATACCAGAAAATATTCTATGAGAACCAGATCTTAAGAAGGGAACTGGCCCGCAGTCCGGGAATTGAAGAAGTGGTAGGCAGCAGTAAAGCGCTGCAGAAACTGCAAAGCACGATTCGAAAAATTGCAGCGACCAATTCCAATGTGCTGTTGTCTGGTGAATCGGGAACGGGGAAAGAGCTGTTTGCCCGATCGATCCACTCGAATGGCCCGAACCGAGAACAACGCTTCCTGGCCGTCAACTGCGGCATGCGACCGATCGAACTGCTCGAGTCTCAACTGTTTGGGTCGGCCAACAGTTCGCTGCAGTACCCCGCCTCCGAGCAGATTGGCGTCTTTAAAAATGCCGATGGCGGAACCGTGTACCTGGATGAGATCTCGCAACTGCCTCTGGGAACGCAGGGCAAACTGTTGCGGGCAATTGAATACGGCGAGATTCTCCCGCTGGGGAGTGCCGAGCCTGTGAAAGTCGATGTGCGACTCATTGCTTCAACAACCCAGGATCTGACCGAGATGGTCAAGTCAGGGGAATTCGAAGAAGACCTGTTTTATCGACTGGACGGTATGAAAATCCATATTCCCGCATTGCGGGAACGCGTTGATGACATTCCGGAACTGGTGGAATATTTCATCTCCAAGCATTCCCGTAAAATGGGAAAACGTGTCACAGGAGCTACCAGTGAAACCATTCGCACACTGATGTCTGCAGAATGGAAAGGCAATGTCCGGCAGCTGGATAATGCCATCGAACGCGCTGTGATGATGTGTGACGAAACGCTGATCTGCCTGAACGATCTGCCCCCGGAACTGCATCAGAACGAGCCGCCGTTACCAGATGTAGACGACCTGCGACTGGCGCTGCGACATTACGAACGAATGCATATCACACGCGTATTGAAAGACAGCACGGATAAACGGGAAGCCGCCAAGCGGTTAAAGCTTGGCTTGTCCAGCCTGTATCGTAAGATTGAAGAACTGGACATTGAGCTGGAATAATCCAGGTTTTTCTGCAGAAACTCAAATCCGGTTTAATGGGTGAGTTTCGTCTTCGCAGGAGCATCTGCCTGTTTTGTCTGTACCTGCGGAGGGACGATATAATAGTCGCTGTATCCAGGCCCTGAACCGTAGTCGTAATCGCCAAATTTTCCGGACTGGACACCGTTCGCCAGCAGCCCTGTCACTTTGATCCCATTGGTCTGAATAATCTGCTGTACCTTGCGGATCACTCCTCGACGGTTCTTGTCGATGCGAACGACCAGCAATACGCCATCAACGATGGAAGCAATCACCGAGGGATCGCTGACAACCACCAGAGGTGGCGTATCAATCAGAATATAGTCGTATTCATTTCGCAGCTGTTTTACCAGTTCCGAGAATCCTCGAGACATCAGCATTTCGGACGGATTTTCAGGCAACATACCTGCTGTCAGAATCGAAAGATGAGTGACGCGGGTTTCCCGAATCGCAGTCTGCGCATCGATCTCACCATTCAGAACATCTCCGAGGCCAATCGAATTGGCGAGTCCAAACAGTTTATGAATGGTAGGCCGCCTGAGGTCGGCATCAACAATCAGAACTTTTCTACCAGTCTGAGCAATCGCCAGCGCCAGGTTGGAAATCGAGGTGGTTTTCCCATCTCCGGGTTCGGCACTGGTCATCTGCAGAACTTTCGCACCGCTGCGATCTGTTTTTAATAACAGAGATGTGCGCAGTGAACGAAACGACTCTGCTTCGCGTGAAGCGGGGCGATAGTAGTACCACAGCGCGGGGGCAAATTCACTGTCATCAACGACAGCATCACTTTCAGCGAACGAAGGTACTTCTCCCAGGATGGGCAGATGCAGTTGATTACGAATTTCGTCGACAGACTTCATGGTGGTGTCCCGCATTTCACGGAAGTAGGAGAATGCCAGGATCAGTCCCAGCCCTGCTCCGGCACCTGCCATCAGGAATTTCAGCTGGCGTTTAATGACCAGTTCATCTTTCACAGGCGCGAGCTGAGTCAGCGTGTAACCACTATTGCCTTGTGAAACTTTTTCGACGAGTAACTGTTTGAAAATGTTATCCCGTTGTGATTTGAGCTGGGCAATTTCTTCATTGTAAGACTGATCGACCACCTGAAAATCACCGACTTTTTTGGCCAGTTCGGTTTCCTGGTCAAATATTTTTGTCAGTTCCAGCTCCCGGTTCTCCAGTTCTTTCAGCTGCTGTTCCATAGACTTGAGATAGACATTCACGAAATCCACGTCTTTGGTCTTTGCAACCTGAAATTCACCAGACTCCAGATTGTCTGCAGAAATATCGAGTCCCTGGCGACGATAGAGATTGATGATCGTTTCGATGCTGCGATTCACGGCGTCCAGGTCAGGATGATTTTTCTGAAAGTCGCGTTCCAGTCGATTCTTCTGAATCAACAGAGGCATCAAATGTGTTTCTAATGCGGTGCGGGCACGGTCGACCTGACTTGTCCCCGGAGAGGCAATCTGACCTTCGCTGGTATTACCGTTGGCAGCCTGCCCACGCGTTTGTCCCATGAGAAACTGCTGGGCCAACAGCTCAAGCGTCTCTTTAGATTCACCACTGGCAATCGCGGCTTTGAGCGAATCAATTTTTGATTTGAGTTCGGTCAGTTTCAGCAGGTTCAGACGGCGTTCGTTATCGATCGCTTTGACCCGTTCCTGGTGCACGTTGGTACTGCCGGCCACTGCCGCTTCAGATCCGGGTGTACTCTCCCAGTACAGCGGCGCATTTTCGCGGAACTTCTGGTATTCACTTTTCTTCAGTTTCAGTTCGGTGGCAATCTGCTTCTCAGCCTGCTTCAACTGCTGAATGATGTCTTCGGTGTTTTCCTCGCGGACTTCATGCAGATAACGCTTGTAGGCATCGACGATCGCCTGTGTGACAACCCGGGCATCTTTGGCATTCGGGTTTTCATAGGTAAGCGTCAGGATGTTGAGGAACGCGCGGTCGTTACCGGAAATTCGTTTGACTTTCAGGGAATCGATAATATCCTGGGTCGGATCTTTTTCACCTGCCAGTGTAGAAAGCTGATTCAGTTTGGCTTCTTTAACTGCTTCACCCACAATTCGCGGGCTCTTGATGACATCGATATGTGCCGTGAGTTCACCGAAAGTCTGAATTTCCCCATCCTTGATCGGCACCGGGTTTTTCTGCGAGACCTGAATTTTCGTGTTTGCAGAGAAGATCGGGCCGAGCTTCATATACGCCGCCTGCCCGAGCAGCAGTCCGGTCGCCAGTCCTAAAACCAGCAGGTATTTATTGCGCAGCAGAAGCCTTACAATATCGACACCGGGGCCGGAAGAGTTCACTTCTGCGTTCTCTTCCATTCCATCGATGCCAAAATCGGATTGCTGATCCAGAGGTTGAAAGTCTGTATTCACGACAGCGGGTCCTGATCTATTTACTCTGCAAATGCATTAATTCAAAAATCGAAGTGATAAAATTTTCTGAAAGCCGCGGGCTGACTGATTAACAGCCGCCCAGGCATTTTTTGGATTCAGAACTGGTCGAGCCTGCGTACCAGTCAATGGTTTTCCGCAGTCCTTCTTCGATTTCTACAACAGGTTCGTAACCGAGGTCACGTTGTGCGGCAGAAATGTCTGCCCAGGAATGTTTGACATCGCCTGTACGCGCCGGCTGAAAGTCAGGATCGTATGGTTTGTCCAACTGGTTACAGATGAATTTCAACAGATCGATCAGATTCAACGAACTGCCACAGGCAGCGTTATAAACGTTTCCGGAGACTTTGTCCGCCGGTGCCTGGGACGCCAGAATATTTGCCTGAACCACATTGTCTACGAATGTGAAATCGCGAGACTGCAGACCATCACCAAAGATCATGGGGCGGCGTCCTTCCAGCAACGCTGAAGTAAACAGGGGAATGACAGCCGAATAAGGACTGTTGGGATCCTGGCGGGGACCAAAGACATTAAAGTATCGAATACGGACCGTTTCCAGGTCATAGGAATTGGCAAACGCCTGACAGTATAATTCGCCTGCCAGTTTCGCAGCGGCATAAGGTGACAGAACTTCGGGAGTCTGGCCTTCATGCTTGGGCATCTGTTCCTGGTTGCCATACGCACTGCTGGAGCCGGCATAGACAACGCGCTGCACGCCAGAACGGCGGGCGGCATCAAGAACATGAACCGTTCCGGTCACGCAGGCTTCATGTGTATCGAGAGGATGTTCCACGCTACGGGGAACAGAAGCCAGCGCGGCCTGGTGGAAAACAATCTCTACACCAGCGGTGGCCTGTTCGACTGCTGACAGATCCCGCAGATCTCCCTGCACGAACTCAACATCGTCTTTTATATGTTCCAGATTATGCAGTGCGCCTGTACTCAAGTTATCGAAGACGCGTACACGATGACCGTCTTTAATCAGACGTGTCGCCAGATGAGAGCCAATAAATCCAGCGCCGCCGGTCACTAAATAATTTGTCACGATTAATTTTCCTGCATTGATTTTGTTCGGTGGAACCCACGTTCTACTGGCAGACGCCCGCGCCTGTCAGACGAAGTTCCCGTAACCTGTACCTTCAATGTAGCATTCGTTTCGCTGGAAATCCGAAATGAATTCCAGGGATTCGTGTTCGAAAGGTTCGAATCCGGATCGATGCCTGCATACCAATGCATTATAAGCAGGTATTTCTCATACAACCAAAATAATCTGCAGGCTGCAGGAAGCCCAATGGGGACCGGGGACAGACAGGCTCAGACCCAAAAAGCATAAAACCGCTATAATTGCTACCTGAAACGGAGCTTGTAACGATTATAGACATTTTACAGAATCAACCCGTTCGTGCAGGAAAATCATACGCGACTGATTCAGAAACTTATTTTGTACCGGGTCCGAAGGGAGAAAAACGCGCAATCATGATGCCTGCTGCCACAGAAGCATTCAGGGAATCTACGATACCGGTGGGGGTCAGACGGGTCACCACATCACACTGTTCCAGCGTGAGGCGGCGCAGTCCTTTCTCTTCATTGCCAATCACGACCATCCACGGGCGATCCTGGGAATAAACGGAGACATCTTCTTCGGCATGTTCTGAGGTTCCCATAATCCAGACACCGGTTTCTTTGGCCTGGGTCATCGACCGGCTCAGATTGGTTTCGACGGCAAACGGCACCGCTTCCATGCCCCCGGACGCAACATCGTAAACGGTTGCATTGATGGGAGCAGAACGGTCTTTGGTCAATACAATCCCGCGAACACCAAAGAACGCAGCCGTTCGAAAAATAGCACCGATGTTGTGCGGGTCCTGAATACAATCCAGCGCCAGCCAGAGTCCGCCTGTTTCCTGACCAGAGTCTGGAAACAGTTCACTGAGCACAAATGGGGTACGGGGTTTGACCAGGGCGACCGAGCCCGCGGTGCGGCGTCCCTGGTCTTCGGCCTGACGGCGTTTCATCTTCTGGGGCGCTGATTTTTTGATCACGACGGGAATCCGCTGACTGCGTGCTTCGTCGGCAACATCTCCCCAGCTCCCCTGCGCGGAACCAGCCGTGAGACGAATCTCGGTGACATCAATGGGACGGGTCTGCAGAGCCGCCATTACACTGTGTGGATTTTTCAGCTCCAAAGCCACGAGAGCAGATTCCTGAATCAAAACGGGAGAATACAACAGGTCCGACAGCCCGATGTGTCGTAACCAGAAAGCAAAGGGTAGGCGCTCACTGTGTGAGATTCAAGGAGTGCGCGTCTCAGAATGTTCGTTCTCGCCGAGTTTTTCGCGGGAATAATTCTGCAGATCGGATGTTTTAATGCGATTCATGCCGACTGAGGTATCATCCAGATCCGAGAGAACCCCCTCCTGTGACAGGCTCATGCGGACAGGCAGACGTGCGGTGAACTTGCTGCCTCGACCAAATTCGCTTTCCAGAAAGACTTCACCATCGAGCAGTTTCGAAAGTTCGCGAATGATCGATAAGCCGAGACCCGTCCCTTCATAAGAACGACTCATTGTGTCCCGCGATTCAGAGGAAGATTTTCCCTGGCGGAATTTTTCGAAAATATGTTCCTGCTCATCCAGGGGGATCCCGATGCCTGTGTCCTCAACGATGAGGTCCATGAGTTTTGGATTCTCTCCGCAGAGCCTGGCAGCAACATGGACTCTGCCACCTTCCGGCGTAAACTTGATGGCATTGGAAAGCAGGTTATTGAGAATCTGTTGTATCTTGATGGAGTCCTGAAACAGAATAGGAATCTTCGGATCAATTTCGGAGGTCAGCTCAATATTCTTTTTATCTGCCAGTGGGAGCATGTTCCCCACCCGACGCTCAATCAGATCCGCCACGGTAATTTCGGAAAGCTGCAGTTCCATTTTACCGCTCTCGATTTTAGCCAGATCGAGCACATCATTGATCTGGGCCAGCAGATTTTTTCCGGACATCTGAATATTGCTGACATAACGTTTCTGCTTCTCGTTGAGATCTTTGGAATTGGCGAGCAGATCACTGAAACCCAGAATACTGTTGAGCGGCGTACGCAGTTCGTGACTCATGGTCGCCAGAAACTCGTCTTTGAGCTTGTTCATTTCATAGAGCCTGAGGTTGACCTGCGCCAGTTCGTCAACTTTGGTATCGAGGTCGGTATTGACGGTCCGCAGTTCCTCCTGCACGGTGACCAGGTGACGGAGCATGCGGTTAAATGCATAGCTCAGTTCTTCAAATTCGTCTCCCGTGCGGATGTCGGCCCGCAGATCCAGATTGCCGTGCGCGATTTGATCACTCACATCTTTCAGGTGCAATACGGGTTTTACAATCACATATCGTACAATCGCGTAAGCGGCCAGCATCGCCAGGACAGCGGTCACAAGAGCCGAAGCCAGGTTGATGGCGTTGTTCCAGTTCTGTGCCTGTTCGACTTTCTGCGAGGGGAAGCGAATATTCACAATGCCGATGAGTCCGCCCAGTTCCAGATCGGGATCATCGCGGAGACGATGACAGGAGACACAGGATTCCGTCGCATGAATGGCACCGTAATACTGAAACTTGCCTTCCGTTTCATCGCGGTAGAAGATTTCGTTTTCTCCCTGCTTGATGCGTTCCAGCGCTTCATAGCCGGCGCTGTCGATGGGGCGTTCTTTGGAATCCGCATTAGATGGATTCGCTTTAAACACTGCCCAACTGTAGTCGCCGAGATCCTGGGGTTTGACAGACTGTGCGATCTTTTCAATCAGCATGCGGTACTGATCGTTCGACTCGGACCATTTCCAGTGCTTCTCCAGAATGATCGGCGCGACCAGCAGACGGGCGGAGGTTATGTTCTGATCGTTCAGAACCTGATTGTTCAACCAGGTATTCAAAGAAAAGCTGGCCGTAATTAATACGAGCAATCCGCCCCCAAACAGGTAGCGGCACTTGCGTTCGAGGTTGGTTTCCCCCAGCAGTTTTTTGAAAGCACGATAGGACATGGATTACCAGCGGGTATGAGATCCGAAACAGATGCGGCGAAGTCGCTTTAACATCTCTCAGGTGATCTTATTCCAAAATTGTCTGTATAGAAAAGCATGATTCGACAATTCTCACCTCAATTCAGTGAAATTAATCAGATTTCAGTTTACGACGGTATGATCTGACAACAAGGACAGAAAAACGTAGATCGCTGGGCCTGGACAATCCTAATAATCTGTGCTCCCTTGCAGGACGGACAGTTTTTTTCTTCCTGACCATACACCTGATGTTGATTCTGATAGCCTCCCGACTGATTAAGTGCATTCCGATAGGTTCCATCACCGAGTGTGGATCCTTCATAGCGAATCGCTGTTTTCAGAATCTGCTGCATGGCTTTGTGCAGCGATCTGATTTCTGCCGTCGATAATTGATCGGCGGTCCGTTCAGGATGAATACGACTCTGGTGGAGCATTTCACTGGCATACAGATTACCGATTCCAGCGACCATTTTTTGATCCAGCAAGGCGACTTTGATGGCACGACTGGTTTTCGCCAAACGCTGTTTCAATTCATTGGCTGTAATCTCAAGTGCATCGGGCCCCAGTTTCTGCGGTCCGAGGACCAGTTCCTGTTCCTTCCGACTGAGCAGTTGAACCGTGCCCAGGCCACGGCGATCCCAGAACCAGAGTGATCGGCTGGACCGTCCTTTCTGCAAAGTCCACTCCAGCCGCAGATGACCGGTATCAGGGGGATCAGACAGTAACATCAGTCCAGTCATACGGGGTTCAATGACGAACGAATACTCATTTTCCAGATCCAGGATCACACGTTTTGCACGACGTCTTACGCAAGTTACAGTTTGATTTAAAGCTTTTGCTCGAATGGATTTAATGCCCGGCTTCATGGAAATGGGCTTACACGGGCAGGGACAATTTCGAAAGTCTTTAATTTTGCGGCCTTCCACGGCCTCGCGGATGCCGCGGACCATGGTCTCTACTTCAGGCAGTTCTGGCACGATAATACTTTCTGTATCGATCGCAGGAATTTCAGGGTGTTACGGATTTTGAACGAAGTGTTTCTATTCTACTACTTGTAACTGTTCTTTGGATGTCAAAGCTGAGCTGAAATAGGAAGACCAAGAAATTTAAGATTATGCTTGACGTCAGGGCAAAGTTGGACGATCCTAGTACATAAAGCCCTTAAACTTCCCATCTTGCAGAACGTACACATCCGAACTGCAAGCTTGTCCGTTAATATGTTGTGTCTATTGGAGAGCGTCCATGCGCCCTAATCACCCTCGTGTCGGCTCCAGTGCTGTTTCAGTTCTGGCAACCGTTGTCTGTTTAGCTGTAGTTTTGGGAGTCACCTTTTACCTGGTGAATCCCCGGTCTGAAATGACTGTGGAAAAAGCATCAGAACAGGTTCAGGTGCAGGATGAAACACCACTCGTACTGGAAAAACAGGAAACCGTTGCGGTGACTCCTGCAGCAGAAATAAAACCAGTCGCAGAAACGCCACGTGTATCATCTGAAGAACAGGTTGCCGCACACCTGTCAGCAGGGGAATTCGGACAGGCGATTGAAGTCGCTGAAACGGTGTCGAACCTGCAGGAACGAACTCTCTTACTCAGAATGGTTGTCAAAGCCCAGATGGACTCCGGTGACTTTGTCGCTGCCCTGGGAACCATCAACCGTATCCCCCTGGCTGAAGAACGCACTAAAGCCATGGGCGAACGAGCTCAGGCCATGTCCCTGGCTGGTGGATCGCAGCTGGCTGACTTCACAGAGCTGATTGACCTGATTCAAACACAGACTTCAGGGGGATGGATCGACGACGGATCTGGTGAAGGTTCCATGCGACAGTTCTCCGCAGGGGTCCGCGTTGATCCTAATGGCATGCTGCACCATATCAGCAAACAGGAACTGAAAGGCGAACTGGAAGCACTGGGAGTCAAAGCCCGTAAAGCCAGCCTGAATAAGAATGTTGCCCAGAACAGTCAGTTGCGTCTGGTTTCTTTGACCCGCCTGGAAAAAGAAGTGCAGCAGTTGATTGAAGAAGGTCGTTCTCCTGTTGAAACCATGAAAATGCTGGCGGGATTGACCAAGGTCGAATATGTCTTTGTCTACCCGGAAGATCAGGAAATTGTGATCGCCGGTCCGGCAGAAGCCTGGATTTATAATGAAGAAGGTCTGGCTGTCGGCGTAGAAAGCGGCCGTCCTGTTCTGCAGTTGGATGACCTGGTGACGATCCTGAGAACATTCTCGGACAACGGTGAAGAAATCTTCGGCTGTTCCTTCGATCCACGTGCTGAAGGTCTGGCACGCGTCAATGAATTTGTCGCTCAGTCTAATGCCCGTGGCCCGCTGAGTGCAGGTGCCGGCGTGCGAAATTACACCAGACAACTGAAAGAGAAACTGGGAACACAGGATATTACACTGTACGGTGTGCCTGATACATCACGTGTCGCCCGTGTCCTGATTGAAGCCGACTACCGTATGAAACTGATTGGCATCGGAAAAATGGATGCCGGCAAAAACATCCCCAGCTACTTCGATCTGCTGGCTCAAGAGAGCAATGCAAGCGGCATGAACCTCGAAGCGCTCCGCTGGTGGCTGACCATGAAATATGATTCGGTACTGCATAACCCGCAACGGACGGCATACCAGGTCGTGGGTTCTTCCGTACTCTGTCAGTCAGAGAATCAGATCGTCACTAAAGAAGGTGAACGATTACGAACGGGAAAAGCGGAGAAGCTGAACCGCGAATTCGCTGCCAACTTCACAAAGCACTATCAGGAACTGGCACAGCAGGATCTGGTTTACGCCGACCTGCAGAACATTTTCGATCTGGCTCTGGTAGCCGCCCTGATGCGAAACGAACATCTGGCAAATCGTGCCGGCTGGGAAATGACCGCCTTTGCTGCCAATGGTGTCTATCGCCCGGCTGAATTCGAAGCAGCTCACACCGTCGACACTGTTGTCAACCACCGTGTCTACAACGGCAAAGACGTTGTCGTCCAGGTTGCCGGCGGCGTGCGGGTGGATACAAATTCGGTTGTGAAAAATCAGCAGAACCTGAAAGTCTCTCCCGAAGTCGGAGCCGTTTCCGCTCAGTCTAAAGCACCTGCATTGCCCGTGGGTCGCTGGTGGTGGGATCTGGCCAACTAACCAGGTAGAAGCGAAATGGAATACTTAAAAACCGCAGCCTGAAATCGGGCTGCGGTTTTTCTTTTGCGACACCTGCTTGATTCCCCAGAAATTTACTTCACGTATCCTTTGATGCCCACCGGCTTCAGTGTCTGGGGAAAGTCTCGCGGTTCAGAATGAGCCTGCTGCATGATCTGCTGCAGATCTTTGATTTTTTCCGGATGCTGTTTCGCAAGGTTTTTCGTTTCCCCAATATCTGTACCCAGGTCGTAGAGTTCAATCGGCTGATTCATACGATTCTGTACGGCTTTCCAGTTTCCCTGGCGAATCGCACGCGAGCGAATCTTCCCCCTGGTGTATTCCCAGTAGAGGTACTCGTGTTCTGGCTGCTCCCCTTTGCCCAGGAGGGTGGGCAAAAACGAGATGCCGTCGATATCGACACCAGAGGGAACTGTAGTCCCTGCAACCTGCGCCAGTGTGGGCAATACATCCCAGAAAGCAATCTGCAGATCAGATGTTTTTCCGGCAGCGATTTTTCCCGGCCAGTTCGCGATGAAAGGAACTCGAATGCCTCCTTCATACATCGAACCTTTATGACCGCGGAGCGGCGCATTACCGTTGAAGAAATCGGTCATCTCTTTCCAGGTTCCCCCCTGCCCGCCATTATCGGAGGTAAAAATAATCAGCGTATTATCACGAATCCCCAGGTCTTCCAGCAGCGTGACGATTTCTCCCACGTGATCGTCCAGGCGGGAGACCATGCCGGCAAACGTCGTCAGACCGTCTTCCGAACCAATATAACCAGGTCGGGGATCCAGGATCTGTTTTTTGGGAAACTGACCACGATACGGCTTTTCTGACTCTTCCGGGACCACCAGTTCCACGTGAGGAATAATGTAAGGCAGATAGGCGAAGAAGGGTTGCGCTTTATTTTTCTGGATGAAGGCTTTGGCGTCTTCATGAATCAGATCGTGAATGTAGCGGCCGCGCTGGTTATTTTCATTTTCCGGCAGCATGAGTCTGTGCTCATTATTCCAGATCCAGAAGGGATAATAGAAGTGGGCGTGTACCTGCAGCAGTTGCCCGGTGAAATCATCAAAGCCCTGCTGTCCGGGTCGGCCAGGCGTTCCTTCATAACCCAGGCCCCATTTGCCGAACGCCCCCGTAGCATAGCCGGCGATTTTGAGTACTTCGGCAACGGTCGTGTCTTCTTCATACAACAACTGGTTCAGGTCGTTGGCACGCACGGCGGTATGCCCGGTGTGTTGTCCTGTCATCAATACACTGCGTGAAGGCTGACAGACCATCGAACCGGCATAAGCCTGCGTGAATTTCATACCTTCTGCAGCCAGCTTGTCGATATGCGGTGTTTTGATTTTTTTCTGACCGTAGCAACCAAGTTCCGCGTAGCCTAAATCGTCGGCCATGATGAAAATAATATTCGGTTTCTGTTTCTCTGTCGCTTCCAGTCTGACGGAAGCAAGGAGGTTCATACTGCAAATGACTGTCAAAATTAATAAGAGTTGTCGAAACATGATGCCAGATCCTTTCGAAGTTTTTGATTCCCTGTTTTTTTGAAATATTTACACGCTGAATTTGTATTCAGAATGCTTTTTAAAAAATCGTTTGAGATTGGTATTGACCGATTCAAAATGACTTTCTATTCTCCCCGCACCATTGGCGTTCACGCTGATTTTGAAAACATCAAACAGACCATTCCTGATAACATCACACCTCAGAATGACCGTTATCAATCCCTTTTTCAACCTTCAATAATACACTGGTGTCCGCTGAGCGATTTCATTCACTCAGTGGAAAGATCGAATGCCAAAGGCACGGATGCTGTGGCATCGATCTTTTTTGAAGCGACTAAAATGGAGTGTCCTTTGAGGCGTGTCTGTCAGGCATGAAAAATAATGGCGTACAATCGCCTCCCGGAAGTAGTACAAGTCCTTCCCCCCCCTGGGCTACTGCTTCCGGGAATTTTTATGCGCCGCGCCTGATACCGGCGCGACACTGGTACCAGGCGAAACGCAGGCGGTCAGGATTCAACCCGCGCGGGGAACCCGTCCATTTTCCCGATGACCACGATACCGGATTCAGAAACGGCAAAACCGCGACTTTTATCCGCTTCCAGGTCATAGCCGATCTCACAGCCTTTGGGGATGGATACACCTTTATCAATAATCGCATTGCGAATCTTTGCATGCCGACCCACATTCACGCCCGAGAACAGAATCGAATTATCGACTTCTGCCCAGCTGTTAACGCGTACGTTGGAGGAAATGATCGACTGGCTGACGCGACCACCTGAGATAATCGAGCCCGCACAGACCATACTGTCGACGGCCTGACCCACGCGTGGTTTATTGCCTTCACTCTGGGCAAAGACAAACTTGGGTGGTGGATCGGGTGGCTGATAGGAACGAATGGGCCAGGTATTATCGTACAGGTTTAACTGCGGGTGTACGGAGACCAGATCCATATTCGCTTCATAATACGCGTCGATCGTTCCGACATCGCGCCAGTAATAACCGTCGCCTGTATTTTTATCCTGGAAGGGATACGCGCGAATCAGGTGGTCGTCAATGATCGACGGAATAATATTCTTGCCGAAGTCATGTGAACTGTCGAGCTGAGTCGCATCATAACACAATCGTTCAAACAGGAAATTCGTATTGAAAACATAGATGCCCATCGAAGCCAGGCTTTTATCGGGATGGTTGGGCATGGGAGCGGGATTGGCCGGTTTTTCTTCGAACTTGACCACGCGCATATCTTCATCGACGCCCATCACACCAAACTGCGTGGCTTCGTCACGATCTACGGGAATGCAGCCAATGGTGACTTCCGCGCCGGATTCCTTATGATCGCGAATCAGTTTGGAATAATCCATTTTATAAATATGATCGCCGGAAAGGATCAGGATGTGTTCCGAGCGGGCCCGTTCGATGGTGTAGATATTCTGATAGACGGCGTCGGCGGTTCCCTGGTACCACTGTTCGTCGATACGCTGCTGGGGAGGTAGAACGTCGATGAATTCATTCAATTCCCGACAGAGGAACCGCCAGCCCAGATTGATATGCCGATCGAGGCTGGCTGCTTTATACTGGGTCAGAATCAGGATCCGACGCAGCCCGCTGTTGATGCAGTTCGAAAGTGTAAAATCGATGATGCGATAACCGCCTCCAAAAGGTACAGCGGGTTTTGCTCGATCCCTGGTAAGCGGTTCCAGACGTGATCCCTTACCACCGGCCAGAACCAAGGCCAACACATTTCGCATAATTGTTCCTTCCTCAGCATGGAACAAGGCCCAGGCGGGCTCATTCCCTGATCCATCAATGTATTCGAATAGAGGTTTTTGAAGCGCTTCATTGAACAATTCGAACAAACCATATTCACAGACTGCCCGTGAAGGTTTTATTCCCTGCGATATGAGTTGTGCGAACGCTCTCCGTATGTTGTAGCATGCTCCGACGATGAAAGGAATTCAAAAAACAGTGTTTTGGGTAAGATCTGTTTTCTTAGTCTTCCTGACTGTGTCAGTTTGGCAGGACTGTCACCACCCACGGTTTTGTTCATTCCAAATTATTGAAGTTCCTATAGTTTTGCAGCTTGCGACTTCTCTCGTTTGCTGGTTCATTTTATAATTTGCGGCATAAGCCTCTCACCTTCCAGACTGGAGAAAACAGCCATGAGCACCACCGACGAAAAACAGACAAAATCGTTTTATGACCGTATCAGCCATTCCTATGATATGATCGCTGATTCCAACGAGCATGTGGCCCGGGAAAAAGGGCTGACGGCGCTGGCGATTCAAGAGGGGGAATCAGTTCTGGAAATTGGTTATGGTACGGGACATTCACTGGTAGCGCTGGCGGAAGCTGTCGGAGCGGCGGGCAAGGTGAGCGGCGTGGATATTTCAGACGGCATGAAAACCGTCTCGGAAAAACGGGTCGTTGAAGCCGGCCTGGCAGATCGTGTAGAGTTGATGGTCGCCAATACACCTCCCCTCCCCTTTGCAGAGGGAAGTTTTGACGTTGTTTCAATGAGCTTTACCCTGGAACTGTTTCCGCTGGAAACCATCCCCGCAGTGCTGTCCGAAATCAAGCGGGTGCTGAAGCCGGGGGGCCGTCTGGGTGTCGTCTGCATGGCACTACCCAAAGAGGGGGAAAAAGACAGTTTCCTGGAAAAAACCTACAAATGGATGCACCAGCACTTCCCACACATTGTCGACTGTCAGCCCATCAATGCGACCGGTTTACTGCAGGAGGCCGGCTTTTCGCTTCAGGTAGATGACACCATGGAAATCTGGACGATGCCAGTCTCAGTGCTGGTAGGCATAACTCCCGCCTGATCCATCGTCAATTTCCGCTTTTCAATCCAGCTGGACAGGGGACAGCAATTCGCATGCCTGCAGAGCAACGGCAATCTGAGTCGGTTCCCACATCGAGCTCAAGCTTTCAAAAACAGCTGAGCCTGTGGGACACCGTGAATATCATCATCGGGATTGTGATCGGTGTTTCGATCTTCAAGTTGCCCAGTCTGGTCTTCGGAAACGCGGGTTCGATTGAAGCCGGCTTTGTAATCTGGGGGCTGGGAGGCCTGCTGATGCTGGCCGGGGCGCTGTGCTACGCCGAGCTGGCGTCTGCGATTCCGGAGACGGGCGGCGACTATGTCTTCCTGTCCCGTACTTATGGGAATGGGACCGGGTTTCTGTTTGGCTGGGCGCAGTTCATCGCCATCAATCCGGGCAATATCGGCATCATGTCGTATGTGTTCGCGGATTATGCAATCGAGTTTCTGAACGCCTCCGGTTATGAGATTCCCGAGGGCTGGTCGGTCGTACTGGCATCTGCGTCTGTCTGTATTCTGATTTTCCTGAATCTGCTGGGGCTGATGGTCGGCAAGTGGGCACAAAACATTCTGACGCTGGCTAAAGTCATCGGTCTGGCGGCGATATTTGTGAGCGGCCTGTACCTGGGATTGCAGGGAACAGGCGACACTGTTGTCGAACCAGTCATAAAGCGCCCGAATTCGGAACTGCATTTTGGACTGGCGATGGTATTTGTGCTGTATGCATTTGGCGGCTGGAACGATGCGGCCTTTGTCGCTGCGGAAGTCAAAGAGCCGGGCAAAAATATTCCGCGGGCACTGATCGCGGGCACCGGGGGAATCCTGGTCATTTACCTGCTGATCAACTTAGCCTACCTGTGGGGGCTGGGTTCCACCCGATTGCTGCAGTCCTCCACACCGGCGGCAGAACTGCTGGGCAATGCCTGGGGGGATTACGGCACACAAATCATCAGCCTGATTATTATGATCTCCTCGCTGGGTGCCATCAACGGTTTGATTATTACCGGGTCCCGCGTGAACGTGCGACTGGGCATGGACCACCGTTTTTTTGCGGCCCTGGCCCGCTGGAATGTGCGAGTGAACGCCCCCCTCTATTCGCTGTTGTCGCAAGGCGTGATCTCGATCGTCATGATTTTGCTGGTGGGAACGGAAACAGGCCGTCGCCTGATCGATGCGCCGTTTACGCTGATCCAGGGTGACTTTATCAAATGGGAACAGTACCAGGACGGCTTTGACACCCTGCTCGTCGCAACGGCTCCTCTGTTCTGGACTTTCTTTCTGTTGACGGGCTTGAGTCTGATCATCCTGCGGTACAAAGCGCCGCAGATGGAGCGACCGTTCCGCGTTCCCCTGTATCCCGTCACGCCGATCCTGTTTTGTCTGACCTGTCTCTACATGCTTTACGCCAGTCTGGATTATGCCCGCGGCCTGGCATTGCTGGGCCTGATCCCGGTGCTGATCGGCGTACCACTGTACTGGATGAGCCACCGAAAACCTTCTAACTGACAGAATTTCCCGATCCGTATCCCCGCTTTGTTGATGGTTCAAGAAGCTGGCGTGAGCCTTGCGATTTGTTTACCATGGATACCTGGCCGAATTTAAAGCAGTCCCAACTTAGTTACGGATCAACATCATGAACTCACGCGCCGCTTCGATTTGCCTTGTCTCCCTGTTCCTGTTGAAGACGGCTCTCTGCCCTGTCTCTGCAGAAGAAACCAAAACCATTGCTCCGCTGGAACTGCCGCTGGTTGATGCCTCGTTCGAGCCGCCGTATTACAGCACCACCTACGAACAACCAACCGATCCGAAAGAGGGGCAACTGCAGATTGGTGTGACCTATACGCTGTGGATTCCACAAGGACTCAAGGAAGTGCGGGGCATCATCGTGCATCAGCATGGCTGTGGTTCGGGTTCGTGCACGGGCAGCGTGACGGCGGCTCACGACCTGCACTGGCAGGAGTTGGCACGCAAGAACGGCTGTGCCCTGCTTGGCCCCAGTTTTCATCAGGCCAAGGAACAGAACTGTCGCCTGTGGTGTGATCCGCGAAATGGTTCGAGCAAAGTGTTTGTCGAGTCACTGCAGAAGCTGGCAAAACTGTCGGGACATCCTGAAGTCGCCACCGCGCCCTGGTGTCTGTGGGGGCATTCGGGAGGCGGGTTCTGGTCGAGTCTGATGCAGATGCAGTACCCAGAACGAATCGTGGCGATCTGGTTTCAGTCAGGAACCGCCTATGGTTACTGGACCAATGACGAAATTACGGCGCCCGAGATCCCAGCTACGGCCATGCAGATTCCCATGGTGGCGAACCCGGGTCTGAAAGAAAAAGAAACCAAACGTTTCAGCCGCGCCTGGTCGGGCAGCCTGGCGATGTTCAAAGACTACCGCGCCAAAGGGGCGCCGATCGCTTTTGCCCCCGATCCCCGCACGGGCCACGAAACCGGCGACTCACGTTACCTGGCGATTCCCTTCTTCAACGCCTGCCTGCAACAACGTCTGCCAGACAAAGTGGGATCCCCTTTGAAAGCTGTGGAGATCAGCAAAGGCTGGTTATCTCCGCTGCTCAGTGAAACCATGCCGGTCCCTTACGACCAGTTTGAGGGAAACAAGGCGGAAGCCAACTGGCTGCCCGACAAAGCGGTTGCGATCGCCTGGCTGGACTTCGTGAAAACCGGTGCAGTCAGTGACAAGACGCCGCCCCCTGCACCGACCAACGTTAAAGTGGATGCTGCGACAGGCACGATTACCTGGAAAGCGGGAACCGACTTCGAAAGCGGCATCCAGGCCTTTCTGATCGAACGCGACGGCAAGCAGATCGGCCAACTCCCGGAAAAGCCGACCAACCGTTTCGGTCGTCCCCTGTTCCAGAACATGAGCTACGGCGACACCCCCGTGCTGCCACTGCAGAAGTTTGAGTTCGTCGACAAAACTGCGAAACCGGGGAAGACGTATCAGTACAAGGTGATCGCGGTGAATACCGCGGGAGTGAAATCGAAGTAGTTTTTTCTTCCATGAAAAACACGAAAACACACGAACTTTTACCAGTACTGTATGTCAGATCAATCGGTCCTTGTTTACACGACTTTTTGGTATGATCGAATGATGTCTGACACAAAGCTGCTGAAACAGTTTGTTGAATCGTTCGCGCGAATGGATGAGATGCTCGCTCCGGAAGGTGTACCGGACGAACTGCTTGTGAAAGCGGAATCGGAGACGTGGGAAAGCTGGCGGGAATTTTCCCGCTGGCAACCGCTCCCGGTGGAGACTGATCCAGCAGAACTGGATCCTCTCTATCAGCGGATCGGAGGAACGTTTCCTCCATTGTATGAGCATTTACTGCTGTCTTATCGCTGGCTGGAAGTGGATCTGAAATTACTCAGGTTGTTTGCTAATCCTCCTGGCGACAACTTTACCGGACTGTCTGAAGCCATTTTTGCTGATCGCGCTCTGGCAGAAGTTTTGATTCCCACCGGATATGTTCCCTTTGGCCGTTCTTCTGTCAATTACGATCCGATGTGCTTTGACCTGAATACCAGAGCACCCACTGGAGATTGTCCTGTCATCCAGTTTGAGCATGAAGCAATTCTTTGTGAACGACAGATTGGTGAGCAGTGGCAGCGGTGGGACTCATTCCGTGATTTGATGAGTGAAGTTGTACTGTTAGATTCGTAATCGCGGCAATTCGACTTTTTTCTACCACGAAAAACACGAAAACCCACGAAAAGGGAACTGTCTGATACGTGTTGAGTCTGCCGGAAAAGCTTAAAACTGGAAGATTATGGCAGGCATGAGGCTATGATTAGTATAAAATCGTGATTGTTTTCCAAGAGTAATGAAATGCCCGTTATTTTGATCACCGACTAAGTTGAACTGGAATGATAACAGAAAAAACTCCAAATCAATTCATAACAAATCCATCCCGTCTGCAGCATTTCAGGCGCTGGTTGATCGGCGTCGGAACTGGATTGCTGTTACTGGTGGCAGTACTCGTCTGGATCACCCCACCAGTAATTGAGGCGGGACAGGTGGTCGATCAGTTCGGGAGTTTTCGTTATCCTGCTGGCGGGCATCGTCTGGAAATCAAAAAAACTGACGAGGGAAATGTGCAGATCACCATTTTCCGTCGCAGCACCAGATATTTTTTCATTCCCGTCATGACGAAATATTCTTTTCGTACGTTTGAAGCAGAACGTGACTGGTTTGTTAGCGTCGACCGGAACCAGCGGCTCTGGTTATTTCAGGGACGCTGAAAAAAAGAATGGGGAAAACTTCGTGAAATGCCCTCTGGCGGGACGATCCCTTATGGTCAGGGGATTCTCATGGATGGCATCTGGTTTCTGCCCACTGGTCAATTAGCAAAAGGGACGACAGTGGTGATGAATAACAGCGACTGGACAGGTTGCCCGCCTGAATTCTTTGAACGGATTCCCGGCAAAGATCAGGGACAACCAGTCTGGGGAGGCGAAATCCCACAGTTCCCTCAGTCTCCTCCTGCATTCACAAAGCAACAGGAAAAACTGATTGCCGGCCTGCTCCCGTATTCAAGATAGAAACATCTGACTGCAACTCAGCTTTAACGCAGCAGAATCGCAACCAGAATGCCCTTTTCATTTTTGTGTATTTTCGTGCTTTTCGTGGTAGTAAATGAAAAACAAGGTGCGTCGTGTTCATCTGCAGGCTCTTCATTAACATCTGATAGAATTTCTGCAGGGCGAAAACTCGAGTTCCCTGCCTGCATTTTAATTGCATCGGCTGTGGTATGGTTTCAGCGGTCGGTCACTGAAAGGCATGTTGCAGCTACGACCTCCTGCTCGCTGCGCTCGGCCCGAATTACATTCGGACTTATCCTTTTTTCTTTGTTATCAACCGTATGGCTTTAGATGCGGTTCATGCAGACTTCTGTGTTCAACCGGGGCTAAGGCCCTGCGGCTAATTAAGGATGTTCAATGGTTAAACGTGGGAACACCATAATTGATATTGAATCTTTCATTTTCCGTTCGTCTCTGACAATTCTGAATTACATCTTATTCAGGATCTGCATCAGTGGTTGGCTCGTATTTGTTGATTTATTCTCTGCAAGGTCAGGCAGGAGTCAAGAGGTGCTGAAATGGTTTTTGTGGCGATGGGTGACGAGAGGGAACCGGTGCCTGGCTGAAAACTGGTTAGTTCGCTGCGAACGCAGGGCGAAGTGCGTCGACCCGCAGTCTGTTATGCGTTGTTATTTTTCAAATCGTGCCGAATCCAGTGGGTTTTGTAGTGCTGATTTTCGCAGTGGTTCACGTGGTTCACTCGATTTTTTTGTGCCAACGCGCGCGACACACTTGAGAGCAACAGGATGCCTATCGGCGGGCGGCAGTCAAGGCCGATTTCTTCAGTTGTGGAACGGTTACGCAGTGTGCCGTTTATTCACCGGGATATTTATCCCAGCGATAAGCCAGCTTGGAATTTTTCCAGAAGACATTGTCAAGGGCCGACTGACCTTTGTCCTGCAGGTAATCGACCAGGATTTTCTGCAGCGTGACATAGTCGGCGGCCCGTTCGGAGACCGGCCAGTTGCTGCCAAAAATCATGCGGTCGACTCCAATATTTTTCCAGATGACATCCAGGGTCGGTCGGTAATATTCCACATCCGCAGGGACGGCATCGGGACGATGGCGGGCAGCTCCTTCGACCAGGGCCGAGATTTTAATAAAAACCTGTTTCTGATCGGCCAGGGATTCCATATATTCTCTCCACCGCAGATCGACCTCATCCCCTTTGATAGCGACGTTACCGATATGATCGACCACGATCCGCAGATCGGGAACCTGCTCGGCCAGCAGACGCGCTCCATTGAGCGTAACGGGGCCGCCATTCAGGTCGACCTGCAATCCCTGGTCGGCCATCAGTTTCAGGTCGTCCATAAACTGTTTCTGTTTCAAGCCAAGATCGAGCAGATCGTAATTGATACGAATCCCTTTATAGAGGGGGTTTTTCGAAAAGCGTTTGAGGTGCTTACGAAAATCGGGTTCACCCGGAGTGAGGCGACCGACAAAGCCGATGATGACGGGATTGTCTTTCGCCTGATCGAGAATCCACTGATTGTCTTCGACCAGCTTACTGGCTTCCACAACGACGGTGGCATTGACGGGCTGGTACTTTTTCAGTTCCACGAAGTCTTTGGGCAGGACTGTTCGATAGAGGGACGAACCTTTCCTCGGCCAGGGAACGCCTTCGGGGCGAGAAGGATCATAAAAATGAGTATGGGTGTCAACGACTTTGGCCGGCAGGAGTGGCTTGGAATCGGCTGCTTCCGTTCCATTGAGATTCAGCTGTGAGGCGAGTAATCCTGCTGAAGCAGTTTTGAGAAAAGTACGACGGTTGAGCGGTGACATGTCGAGGATCCTCTAAGCTGGTTGGTGTCTTATCAGACCTGGAATGGCACGTAGGCCGAAATGGTCCGCATGCTCGTTGGCGAGCTCGCCTGACATTGATCACCTGTCAATACAAGATTGATGTAGCAATAAGTTACATTATGTTTATGTCGATGCATTACAGGATATTCTCAGTCGATATCCAATTCTATCTATTTTCACAAAAACTTGCTGTATTCCGGGGGAAATTAAATCGCACTTCCCATTGCGGGCTCTTTTTGCTAATTTTCACGCACTGTGTATCTTTACTTAATTTCGTTTTGGGACGGTTGTTGCCAGGAACGGCGACAGACACAAGCAACGGATTTGATTTTGTGATGCCCCCAGCTGATGATCATAACTCAGACTTGAATCGCCGCGCGCCTGCAGAGACCGCGACCGGAGCGAACGGACGCGAGGAGCCAGATGAGATCAGCACTGCGAATTCCAGTGAATCCGACTGGTATTCCGAAGAGATTGAAGACGACGCTGTCGAATATGATCTCTCCCTCAAGTTTGAAGATTACGCTCCCGTCTGGTTGATTAAGTTGAAGACGCTATTCGGACGTGCGCCGGAATGGTCAGTTTCTTCCAGTCTGGGCGCTACTGCGATCGTTTTGACAATCCTGCTGTTACTGGCAATGCCCGCCGATGAGCCTGCTGACACCGAAGTCGCAGAAGAATTCACGCCCGCTCCCCTGGAAGTGGAGTACGCGGAACCAGTAGAAGACAACCTGATAGATTCACGAATCGCGGTAGAAATTCCAGATGCAGATGGATTTGTGCTTGTAGAAACGGATCCGCTGTATGTTTCCTTTGGTGAACTTCCACAGCATATCGCCGCGACACCCGCGCGCGAAGAATTCATGTTACCGCGTGAGCGGCCGATTGTACTACCAGATCTCGAACTGCCCCCCGAACCAGCGGCCGCTGATCCGGAACTGACGCTGAATGTTCAGCGAATCCGCATCAGCGAACGTGAAATGCGAGACCCGGGAATGGACGAGCCATTTCTGGTCGAAGCGGTGGTCACTGCAGGGGACCTGGTAAGTCGACTGGAACCAGGCGACCGTTTTCTGTTTGATGAAAGCTGGACCCTGGTGAATCTGGATCGAGCGCAGGCACAATCCCGGGCTACCATTCGCCCCACGCTCTATCACGAACGGATTACAGGAAACGAACATCTGCAGGTCGGTCAGGAACAGCCTCTTGAACCGGATTTGAGGGAGTCCGTTCCTTCCAATCCCGGAACTCAGGAAGAGCTGCACGTCGAAATCAGAAAAACGATTCCCCAACAGGGAACGGCCACGGATACGCTGACCTATTCGATCTTCGTCAAAAACCAGGGGAGGACAGCCGCGTTTAACGTGGATGTGAACGAGACACTTTCCCCCGCCGCGAGCCTGGTCGATCTGCTGCCGCCGGCGGAAGTCAATCAGAACCAGTTAAGCTGGAAAATCGCACGGCTGGAACCGAATGAAGAACGAGAACTGCAAATCAAAGTGTATCTCGCAGAGGAAGGAAGCGTGGAAACCAGTTCCCTGGTGAAACTGGTTTCGAATGTGTCTTCGAGCACCGATATTTTTACGCCGTCACTGGAACTGAAGATCAAAGGACCGGATGTGGTTGCAGAAGGAGCAGTCTTTCCCCTGGAGATCCAGGTGAGCAATCGGGGTCGCCAGGACCAGAACTCTGTGAACCTGAATCTGGATCTGCCCGAAGGACTGATGCACGAACAGGGACGGCAGTTGTCATTTCAGATGGACCAACTGGCAGCCAACGAAACAAGAACCTTGCAGGCACGCGTCAGAGCCGTCAAAGCGGGCAAGGTGACTTCACAGGCGTCAGTGTCGTCCGACAGCCTGCCTCTGGATGAAACAGTACTGGTTCAGAATGTGATTCCCAAACCGGCAACGCCGAAACAACCAGTGACACCGAAACAACCTGAAACCAAGGCGACCAAACCCGCGACGCCTGCGTCGAACGCCCCCCCTACTCCTCCTGCAGCTCCCAGTCAGGCATGTCCCTGCCAGGTCCCCGTCTATTATTACACGGTGCCTTATCTGCTGCCTTGACTGCCGCTGGAGTTGAAGTCGACTCTCGAATTCGGTTAGCCTGTATCCAGACCTTACCTGGTATTCATTCTGCTGACCCACGATGAGGAGAGAACCCGATGAGAATCCCCAGTCCTGTCCGCTTAATATGCTGCTGCCTGATCTGCTGTCTCACACTTTCAGTTTCTCTGTCGAAAGCGAGTGCAGATCAACCCGCACGAAAACAGGGGGAAATGGCAGGCGAAGTGGATACGGATTCCGTGATCTTACAATCTCGTTTAACGGCCGGGAAGCTGGACCAAAGTGGAGATCTGCCGGGCATTACAGGTGTGGGCCGCTTCGAACTTTCGACTCACCAGGATTTCTCAGACTCCTTTTTCTCAGACTGGCTGCAGGCGGAAGCAGAGCAGGACTACATGCTGAAAACTCTGGTAAAGGATCTCAAGCCGGGAACGCGCTACTATTATCGTCTGCAGTATGGCCCCAATCAGCAGACGACACAGAACGGTCCGACCAATACTTTTGAGACGCTGCCTGCTGCTGACCAGGCGAAAGAGATCAGCTTTGTGGTCGTGACGGGCATGAACTTCAATGCGTTTCATAATGGCCTGGGGAAACGCCCTGCTTACCAGGGTGAAGACAAAGAACTAGGCTACCCGGCGCTGCTGAGTATTCTGAAACTGAAGCCGGACTTTTTTGTCGGCACAGGTGACAATGTATATTATGATCATCCAGCCAAACCCGCTGCCCAGACACCCGCTGAAATGCGAAAAAAATGGCATGAACAGTTTGTGCAGCCGCGGTATGTTGATCTGTTTTCGAGTGTGCCTACTTACTGGGAAAAAGACGATCATGACTTTCGCTATAACGACTGTGATCTGACAGGTAAACGTGAACCGAACAATGATCTGGGGCTGCGCATCTTTCGAGAACAGGTTCCCATCGTTGATCCACTCGACACGGATCCTATCACATATAGAACGTATCGCATGGGAAAACTGCTGCAGGTCTGGTTCACGGAAAACCGGGATTACCGCAGCCCAAATCGCACACCGGATGGACCGGACAAAACGATCTGGGGAAAAAAGCAGCGTGACTGGTTGAAGACGACCCTGAAAGAATCTGATGCCACATTCAAAGTATTGATCTCTCCCACGCCGATGATCGGTCCGGATGGCAAGAGCAAAAAAGACAATCACACCAACCTTGGAGGCTTCCGTCACGAACGGGATGAATTCTTCCAGTGGCTTGATCAGGAGGGATTAAGCCAGCGCGGTTTTTATCTGATCTGCGGGGATCGTCACTGGCAATACCACTCGATTCATCCCCCCGGGATCGAAGAATTCTCAACGGGTGCCCTGGTAGATGCGAATTCCCGCCTGGGAGTGAATCCGGGAGACAAAAAAGGGACCGATCCGAAAGGTATCGTCCAGCAACCTTATACCTCTCAGCCGGCATCCGGTGGATTTCTGTACGTAAAAGTGCTACCAGAAGACAAAGGGCAGAAAGCTGAATTGCAGTTTCGCTTCTATGACGAACAGGGAAAGCTGCTGCATGAAGTCAGGAAACAACGTCCGGTGGAATGACAGACGCGTCTTCTTCAGTCTGTTTCCCGATTATCGGCAAAGCCCATATTGCAACTGACACAAATGGTTAGGTAGCATGGAGTAACGCTTACTGAAAAGTTACAGAGCGACGCTCTGGCCTTACCGAGAGTTTGAAATGATATTATCCCGAAACTGGTTACAGATCCCCCTCTTTTTAATACTGTTCCTGATTTCCTCTGCAACAAATCAACTGGCAGCCGCTGAAGAGACGCTGGGAGCAGTCCGCTTCACGGCAGGGAAATCACCACTCGAAAATGAACCTGTCAGCGTGGAGCTTCCGGAGACGGGATTCACTGCAGAGCAGGTTTTTCTGATTGAGACAGCAGATGCGGAGATGACCGCGATCCCCGCGCAGATTGAAAAGCGCAAGCAGTCTGCCGATTTACTCTGGTGGATTCCACCGGGAAAAACAGCCGCCGGTAAAACACGCGAATTTCAGATCCATCCGGGTACTATTTCCCCCCCGCAAGAACTGACGATCAAAGAGACCGACAGAGCCTACCAGATCCGGATCGGTGATCACCCGGTATTGAGCTACAACTATCAACATATTGAGCCCCCCAAACCCCTGGATCCGTTATATGGTCGCAGTGCGCACATTCATCCGATCTGGACGCCGGGCGGTAAGATTGTCTCGGATGAATTTCCCCCGGATCATGCCCATCAGAGTGGACAGTTCCTCGCATTCACCAAAGCCGTTTTTGAGGGACGTCCAACCAATTTCTGGGAAATCAAAAGCAAAAAAGGGCGGGTTCGATTTAAAAATCTGGTCTCGAAACAGGTGGGGCCAGTCTTTGCGGAACTGATAGTGACGCAGGAACATGTGGATCTGACAGGCGAATCGGAAACCCCCGCTCTACTGGAAACATGGGGCATTCGAGTCTGGAATCAACCCGCGAAAGACCCCGCCTACTGGATGTATGATATCTCCTCGGATTTGCGGTGTGCGACCGAATCTCCGTTGAACCTGCCAGAATATCATTACGGTGGCATGGCCATTCGCGGCGGTCGGGGATGGACGAAAGAGAATTGTGAGTTTCTGAATTCGAACGGCAAGACCCGGGCGAACGGCAATCATGATCGGGCACGCTGGTGTGATATTTCCGGTAGAACTGAACCGGACACTCCCTGGAGCGGTTTTACGATTCTCACCAGCCCCGATAATTTTCGCTTTCCGGAACCGGTACGGATTCATCCCTCCATGCCTTATATGGTATTCACCCCCTGCCCACTGGGCGACTGGGAAATTGATCCCGGGAAACCACATATCAGTCACTATCGGTTTCTCGTACATGACGGGCCCGCGCTTGCCCGCACTGATGCAATCTGGCAGCATTACGCTAAACCACCGAAAGCGAGCATTCAATTAGTAGCTGCTCCCTGACTGTTTGACATCTGAAAGAATAATTTATGATCTGGGACTTACACTGCCACCTCTCGGGGGTGGACGGCAAAACCGTCGATGAGCGCATCGCGCAGTTGATGGTCTATGCCGACCGCATGGGCGTGGAGCGACTTATTTTTTTCATGGGCTGGCCGTTTTTGACCGATCCCACGCCGGAACAGTTCCGCAAGCAGAACGATCAGGTATTACAGGCGATCAGCCACTGGCATAACCGGGCCTTCGGCTTTGTGTATCTGAATGCAAAGTACGTGGATGAAAGCATCGCGGAACTGGACCGCTGTGTGAAGAATGGTCCGATGATTGGAGTCAAACTGTGGGTCTCCAGTCGCTGCAATGATCCAGAGATTGATCCGATAATCAAACGGGCTGCCGAGTTGAACGCGTTAATCTATCAGCATACCTGGTACAAAACCGGAGGCAATCTGATTGGTGAGTCGACGCCCGGTGACCTGGCACTGATGGCCAAACGGCATCCCGATGTCCCATTGATCTGCGGTCATACGGGAGGTGATTATGAACTGGGACTGCGGGCGATTCAGGATTCTCCGAACGTCTACGCCGGCATAGGCGGTTCTGATCCGACCGCTGGAATCACGGAAATGGCGGTCAAGACGCTGGGGGCAGATCGCGTTCTCTACGGTAGTGATATCGGCGGTCGCAGCTTTTCTTCTCAACTGGCGAAGGTTCAAGGCGCTGATATCCCTGAGGTCTCCAGGCGTCTGATTCTGGGAGGCAATCTCAAACGCCTGTTGACTCCCATTCTGAAAGAGAAAGGGATCAAGGTATGATTTGTGATGTGAACGTGTATCTCTCCCGCTGGCCCTTTCGTCGGCTGCCTTGTGACAGTACTCCGGAACTGGTGAGTAAACTGAAACGAAACCAGATTACCCGCGCGTATGCCGGCAGTTTTGACGGACTGCTGCATAAAGACATCCGCGCAGTGAATCAGCGACTGTATGACGACTGCAAGTCACAGGGCGCTAATCTGCTGACCCCTGTCGGAAGTATCAACCCCACGCTGCCAGGCTGGGAAGACGATGTCATCACCTGTCACGAACAATGGAAAATGCCCGGTATCCGCCTGCATCCCAATTACCATGAATATGAACTGAGCAGTCCCGCAGCGAAAAAACTGTTCGCGATGGCTGCGGAACGGGGGATGTTTATTCAGATCGCCATGCGGGTGGAAGACGATCGGACTCAACACAAATTGATGCGGATCCCCGATGTGAATTTTGAATCTCTGCCGGGACTGATGAAAGAACAGGATGGACTGCAGGTCACCATTTTGAACGGCATGAAGTCGCTGCGGGGAGCCAGTCTGACCCGACTGACGGAAAACCCGAACCTGACCATTGAAATTGCCATGCTGGAAGGCGTGGGTGGAATCGAGAACCTCATGCAACAGGTGCCCTATAAGCAAATCCTGTTCGGTTCTTACTTTCCGTTTTTCTACCTGGAATCCAGCCTGAATAAACTGAAAGAATCACAGCTGGGCATGGAGATCGAAAAACAGATCACCTGGGAGAATGCACAGACGAGGTTTGCAAATACATAAGAACCAGAGTGACTACTCAGTCCATTCCAGGTAAGGATCGAGTCCCATTTTGTGGAACATCTCAATTCGATTCTTTTCCTGCTTGAGCATATCGCGCCGTTGTTTCCGATGTAGCTTCTCGAGGAAATTCTGTGTGTTCTTGAAGAACGACAGCCAGCCTGCAGGCAGTTCCCCGTTTTTGTCTGCCTTGGCAGATTTCGCAAGTTTTTCGATCTGGCTCAGTTCCAGGCAGCGGAGTAATTCGTCTTCCAGTGAGAGAAAGAACTGATAGTGACCGGGATCGCCCTGTCGGGCAGACCGACCAATCAGCTGACGGTCGATGCGGGCAGAGGTGTGCATCTCGGTTGCAATGACATGCAGTCCCCCATTCGCGCGTACATCATCTTTTAACAGAATATCGGTACCGCGACCGGCCATATTTGTGGCGATGGTTACGCGTGCCGGTTCACCCGCTTTGCGGACGATTTCTGCTTCCTGTTCATGGTATTTTGCATTCAGAATCTGATGGGGGATGGCTTTCATCGCCAGCAGGTCACCCAGTGCTTCAGACGCCTCGACTGAGGGTGTACCGACGAGAATTGGACAGCGTTTCAATCGCAGACGTTCGATCTCTTCTACCACGGCCATACGTTTTGCCTGCATGGTTTTAAAGACCCGCGCCTGACTGCCTTCGCGGATACAGGGGCGATGAGTGGGAATCGAAGTCACCGAAACTTTATACGTTTTACGGATTTCTTTTTCTGCGAGGGCAGCGGTACCGGTCATTCCCGCCAGGTGCACATAGTTCTGGAAAAAACTCTGCACGGTGATACGTGCCGCCTGCCCCGTGGCGGCAGTGATGGGAACATGTTCTTGCGCTTCAATGGATTGATGCAGTCCATCCTGCCATTTACGCCCTTCCATCATACGCCCCGTTGATTCATCAACAATCACGACTTCATCATCGACGACCACATAATCACGGTCTTTCAGGAATCCAAATCGGGCCACCAGTGACTGTTCAACCTGTTTATAGATGCGTTCGGTATCAATCGAATCCAGCAGAGAAGGTTTTGCCATCAGCAGAATTTTACGGCACCCGGAGTCCGTTAGATAGGATGAGCGTTTTTTGGGTTCATAGACATAATCCTCTTCCGACTCAAGCTGGTGAGTGGCCCGGTTACTCCAGCGAAACAGGTTCACAGAGGCAGCGTCATTCGGCTGAATCAGTCCGATAATCAACGGAGTTCTGGCTTCATCAATTAATACACTGTCCGCTTCGTCAATCAGAGCAAAATAGTTGCCACGCTGAACCAGCGGCTCTTTTCCGGAGTTTTTATGATTGGTAATGGCCTGTTCCAGCTGACCGGGCGCAGAAGCTCCGATACGAATCCGATCACGGAGGAAATCGAAACCCATCTCATTCGCAGTGCCGTAGGTCACATCCAGACCATAGGCAATGCGCCGATCTTCATCTTCCATATCTGACGTAATACAGCCTACCGAAAGCCCCAGCTTATTGAATACCGGTCCCATGATTTCGGAGTCACGCCTGGCAAGATAGTCATTGACGGTGATTACGTGACAACCTTTCCCCATCAATGCACGCAGGTAGGCAGGCAGAACGGCTGTCAGGGTTTTCCCCTCACCGGTCTGCATTTCGGCAATGCCGCCTTCGAACAGGGCAATCCCCCCCATGAGCTGCACAGGGAAGTGTTCCATCTTCAAAACCCGCCAGGCGGATTCGCGTACAAGGGCATACGCTTCCGGCAGAATTTTCTTGAGGGGTTCACCGGATTTCGCACGCCAGCGTAACTCCAGCGAGTAACGTTCCAGTTTGTCGTCGGACATTTTCTTGAGGGCTTCACACCGCTGCATGATCTGACTGGCGGTGGCACTCCAGCGGGAGAGACGCGATTTTGCCGGACGAAAACCAGTCTTCATCCAGTGATAACCGTGAGATGCAATGCTCAAACTGCCTCCAGGAGCGAATTAAAAACGACAAGAACGTCGACACGCTCAAACCCATTCGTTTGATGTGTCAGGAAATCAATAGACGCTGCTTTCAGCATTATGACGCTTAAAACAGTGAAAAGTAACGACTGAGCCCAGCAGCCTGACTCCTGCAGGAAGTGATCACAAACTTGTCGTGCGACAAACAGAAATACACTCTTAAGACGTTTGCATGATGTGACTTACATACTAAACCACTCCATAGATCAACAGCTGGTACAGTTTATTTTAATCAGTCAGTGGAGCGACAACAAAAACTTTTTTTTTGATTCTCTGCTTGTGATCCAAAAATACGTGAGTGCAGTAAGTTGTTACAGTTTGTTGACTTAAATCAACATTTCAGGTTGGCTATCGTATCGTTTTGTTAGATTTTTTACCCCCAATCGTCATTTTCGGTGCAGATTGTATTTTGTGTATGTCAAACATAAACAAGCCACCCATACCATACATTTCCCCTAAAGATTGGAAACATTCCAATTTCCCTGTTTTGTTAGGTAGGGCCGCCTCTTTAAAATCATTAACTGAACAGTCAGGTCAATTTCTATACAAATGGAATCTGTCTGCCTTTGAAAAAAGTTCCACAACAAAGATATATGTAATATAAAGATACCAGTTAAATGATCTCGAAATTCATCGACAATCTATGGCGTCCACGGCGAAGTAAACATCATCGTCGGCAGAAAGCCACAACTGCACCACTCGCCGCCACAGAAAAACTGGAAGACCGCACACTGCTCAGTGGGCAGGACCTGGTTGCATTCGCGCAAGCTCTCACAGCTGCAAACGTGACGCTCTACGGCGCTGCCTGGGATGCCGACACCACACAACAAAAAACGCTGCTCGAAGATGGCGCACAGTTTCTGCAGTTTGTCGATATCACAGATGCCAATCGGGAATTGAACGCCAGTGCTGATGACGTGAGTATCAGTGCAATAGGCGATCTACACCCTGTCTGGAAACTGGATGACGGAACGCTGATTGATGGCAGCACGATCAATTCAGTAGCAGACCTGGCAACAGCAACCGGCGTTGCAATTCCTCTGTCAGACGATCCATTCCTGAAAGCGATTGCCGACCAGACATTGTATTCGGGAACAGGATTGCATATTGCCCTGGATGGTTACGATTCGGAAAACAGTGCGCTGACCTACACAGTCGAGAGCAGCAATAATGATATTTCAGCACAGATCCTGTCTGGAAACCGCAGTATCCGGATCTCAGTTGCAGGTTATGGGGACATGGTCTTTGAACTGTTCGAAGGACGTGCTTCCCGCGCTACCGACCGGATTATCGAACTGGCCGAAAGTGGTTATTACGATAATCAGATCTTCGACATGATTATTAACGGCATGATTCAGGGAGGCGATCATTCCGAATCGGGACTGGTCGACTCCGGTCTGGGTTATTTTGACGATCAGTTCCATCCGGAACTGCAACACGTTCAGTCTGGCCTGCTTTCGATGTATAAACCCGCCCCTAATCCTGACACTGGGGAAATTGAAGGCAGCAGGACTCCAACCACAACCGATGACCAGAACGACTCTCGCTTCTCGATCACCGGTGGTTACTCTCGACAGTATGATTTCCAGAATACCATTTTTGGTTTCCTGACTGAGGGGGAAGACGTTCGTCAGGCATTGAGCAACATCTCGACCACAGATGGTATCCCCGACTTTACGATCAAAATTGAAACCATCAACGTCTTTTCCGATCTGGAAAATGGCACACTGGTGTTAACGGCGGCAGAAGGCTATGTCGGGACCTCTACCATTACGGTCACTGCCCAGGATCAGAATGGGAACACCACTCAACGTTCGTTTCAGGTAAATGCCACTCCCGATTCTTTCCCAATACATTATTACTATGAGAATGCCAATCCCTATCTGGACGATATTCCTGATCTGCAGGTTGCTCCTGGTAATTCAATTCAGTATCAACTGGCCGCCACAGATGTCGACATCGAAGCGCCGAATGGCAATAACTTCTATTTTTATTATGATCAGGACAAGTTAAGCGTTCGTGAACTGGCAGTCCCCGTCACCGCTCCACCGGGGCTGGTTTATTCCGTTAATACCACGACCGGCCTGCTTACTGTCAGCCCCAATGCGGGTCTGGCGCCCGGGATCTATGAGATTACTGTTGCCGTGGGATTCCAGCAGACCAACCCCGATGATCCCAATTACGAAGCGAACTTTCGTGATCTGCAGGACTACCAGATCATCACTGTCATCGTCGGCACACCACCTGTTGCAAATAATGACTTTTTTACTCTTCAGGGTGATACTCCGGCCCCCATTAATCTGCTGACAAACGATATAGACATTGATGGCACCTTAGACCTGACTTCCATCGAAATTGTCGAACAGCCCGCACACGGCACTGTGACCGCCAATGATGATGGTACGGTCAATTACATCGCCGATGGTTCCGGTTACATGGGACTGGGGTCGTTTACGTATCGTATGAAAGACAACCTGGGGCTGTATTCCAATACGGCAACGGTAAACTTCTCGATCGCCCCGGAAGGAGTGATCCTGGTCACATCGCTTTCAGATAATCTTAATGCAACAGACAAAAAGGTTTCGATACGTGAAGCCATGTTGGCGGCCAACAATGATTCCATATCTGATGTATCTCCGAAAGGGAATGGGGCCGACATCATCATGTTTGACCCGGCGTTATTCGACGGCCAGGAAAATACGATTAACCTGTCTGCAATGCTCCCCATCATTGACGATGTCTCCATCATTGCACCGACGTCTGAAGCAGGTACACCTTTGCTGACATTAAACATGACGTCTGCAAACCGCCATTTTAATATCACAGATGATGACGTGAACGTTCTGGAAGTCAGTCTGCAGAACCTGAAGCTGACCAATGGCCAGCGCACCGGCTCTACTAACGTAAACGGAGGTTCCATCTTTAATGCAGAACACCTGGTTCTGATCAACAGCGAACTGATGAATAACCATACCGTAAACGGTTACGGCGGTGCGATCTATAACACGGGAACCCTGGAAATCAGTAACTCCTTTTTTCAGAACAATTCCTCAATATTATCTTCGGGGGGAGCCATCGCCAGCATAGGCGGATCGGTCACGTTGACGAACACGACTCTGGACAACAACAGCGTGGAAGGTCATGGAGGTGGAATTTATGCTTCTAATGCCAATATTTCGCTCATTAACAGCACACTCTCTCTGAATTCGGTCTCTATGGGTAGTGGCGGCGGACTCTATCAGTTGAATGGTGAGTTGACCATCAACGGTTCCCGGATCGTTGGCAACGATTCGCAAAGTCAGTCAGGTGGGGGGGGACTTTATATTGATTCGGCAACCACTCTCATCACCGGCTCCACAATTCATGACAATCGTAGTTCCGGAACAGCCGGTGGCCTGATCCAGTTTGCAGGAGACTTGACGGTACATAGCAGTACAATTTCGGAGAATTCTGCAGTACTGGGGAATGGGGGTGGAATTTTTAATGGCGCTTATACTTCACTCATCATCAACAGCACCATTTCCGGAAATACAGCAAGTGAATACGGTGCTGGAATTTATTATTCCGATCCACAAGGTTTTATCAGTACCGCCATTCACAACAGTACTATCGCCGATAATCACGCCGGCAGTTATGGTGGGGGAGTCTTCTCTGCCGGCTATGCTGCCCCCGTCAACAACAGCATCATCGCTGACAATACTGCGTTTGATGATGGTGCAGACGTGTATGGATACCTGTCAGGCAGCTACAGCCTGATTGAAAGTACCAGTGGTGTCGACACCTTTGCTACAACGAATTTCATTCTGGGCCAGGATCCGGGTTTACTCCCGCTGGGTGATTATGGCGGGTTGACACAGACCCATGCATTGAACTCCAGCAGCGTTGCGATTGATGCGGGAAATCCTGCCTTTGATGGCAGTGCCTTTGATCCGGCACTCACACTCGACCAGAGAGGCTTCAACCGCGTTATCGACAGCAATAATGACTCGATCGTCCGGGTTGATATGGGCGCTTTTGAAGCAGAAGGCATTCAGGGGAGTGCGGATCTGACCGTAAAATGGCAGTCCACCAATGTCGGTACTTCCGGTCAGACAGGATCACTTCCCACCAACGCCGATTTTATTGATGAGTTTAACCCGGTCATTGTCGAAATCTGGGTCAGCATCAGCAATTCCTCGAACTATGGACTCGTTTCAGCCCAGGTCGACTTCGGTTTTGATGCAACTTACCTGACAGCGGATTCGATTGACTATGGTCCTGGTTTCAATTTGAGCCAGACTGGCATTATCGATAATGAAACAGGAACCATCACTGGCCTGGGCGCTGCCACAGACCTTTCTGACTATGGCGCGGAAACACTGGTCCTGCTGGCGCGGGTACGACTGACCGTCAAACAGGTTCCTTTAAATGCCGATGGAGAATACATCCATCCGGTTGCAGATCTGAATTTTCAGATCTCAAACAGTATCCTGACTTCTTCGCAGGGCGATGCCACAGTGACCGAAGGATCTGCCGTGAATCTCACTCTGGTTCCGGCACTCTATGATCTGAATGATGATGGAGCCATTAACTACCGCGACCTGATTGCCTTTGTTGGAGTTTATAACAAGACTCCCGGCAGTCCCGATGCAGACCTTGCCTGGGCCGCTGACTTTGACCGATCTGGCAAAGTGGATTATCGAGACCTGATCCTGATGGTGTCGAACTATGGGAAGGTACAGGGAAGTGGAAACCTTCTTGTTCATCCATCAAATTATTCAGAAGTCTGGCAACAGGATTTCCTGCTGGCATCACTGATTAATACAGAGGAATCGGATGCCGCGGCGATCACCACCGATGAGGTGGAACCGGTTCTCGAAGCGGCAAAACAGCAACTTGCCGCAGTATATGATGATTCTGTCACTGAAACACTTTCCGATGTGAAAATTGAGATTGTTGAGCTGCCCCAAAATCAGCTGGCCAAAGCTGATGCAGCAAATAACACCATTTACCTTGATGTCGATGCGGCAGGTTGGGGATGGTTTGTCGACGGGACACCGTTCCTGAATGAAGAATTTAATGCCTCAACGGCTGGGCTGTTTGATGCCAAATTGTTCAGCAATGCTTCTGGACACATCGATTTATTGACCGTTCTCCTGCATGAATTGAATCATCTGCTTGGCCACGAACATTCTCCTGACAGCCTACTGATGCAATCAGAATTGACTCCGGGAGAACGTAAACTCCCTGCAGATCGTGATCTGGAAGCAACAGACGACTTTTTTGGCGGTTTTCAGACCGCTGACTTTGACGGGATCAACTGAACATATAAATAACTTTGAAAACTCACTTAACTATAGTGAGAAATTTCTGTTTCAGACGTCCAGAACGTAACAGACAGTCCGTAGCAGTGGGAACAGCCGCTAAAACCAGTACCAGCGACCTGATTTCAATTGATCTTTTTTATCTTTTGCTTGACATACATAGTTTTGCTGCTGCACAATCTATCTTGAATTTACCCATTTTAACAGAAAAGTAGATTCGTCGATTTTTGTCAACTACCATCGCAGCGATTTTGAATTGAGTACCGCACTGCGTCAGATAGTCCTAAACCATTATAAATTAAAGAGTTATTATCACTCTTCATAGACACGCGACTCGCTGAAATAGAGTTTCCTGTTTTGGCATGATATGGAAAGATGCAAATGATGTTTACGAGAACTAAACGTCGTCACCAGCCTGGTCGAATCGGTTCTTTTCTCAATCAGCTCCTCAAAGGGCGCAATAAACGATTAAGAAATCAACGCGTATATTCGCTGAGCAACTCTTACTCAACTGTAGAGAGTCTGGAAGACAGGACACTTCTATCGGCTGGAAACTCTCTGCCGCCTGGGAGCGGCTTTGGCAGCACTGAAGATGGTCGTGCGGTTCCGCCTCCCACAATACTGGTTTCCGCGCAAACAGAGGCAGAGAATCGGGCCACGACACCTGCTTCTGAAGAAGACAAAGAAATCAGCAGCAAAGATCTGGGACAAATTGAAAACCCTGTCGATTATCTTTCTTTCGCAACAAATGAAAACGAAACGATTGGTACAACTGGATCGAACGACTCTCTGGGTACCGCAGAATTGATTTCCGGTTTCGGAACAGGACTGGATGACGACCCGGAAGTCGATCTGGCAGGATTTCTGGCGAATGCTGGTACACAAACATTTTTCCCGTTTCCCGAAGATGATGGTTCCATTACTCTGGCAAATAATTTAGGGCTGAGTCTTGGTGGTCAAATACAAATTTTTGGAGCCACAATCGGAAATGGGCCGCATGGAAGTACTGGAACCGACACAGGTGACTTCGATTTTTATCAGCTGTCCGGAGTCCAGGCTGGTGAGTTAATTACCATTTCCGTAGAAGATGCCACACAGTTTAATGGCCTGGATCCCATCGTTGCCATCTATAGCAGTTCCGGTAGTCTTCTGGACTTCGACGATGATGGCGGTAACTTTCTCGATAGTTTCCTGACCTACACTGCTCCCCTGGACGGGGATTATTATGTCATGGTAGGTGGATTTGGTACTGGCCTTCCTCTTGATCCCTTTGATCCTGCCAGTGGTGGCGGAGTAGGAGCCAATTCAAGTTCCGAAGGTACGTATGATCTGACAATCGGCCTGAATGCGGTCGATGTTGACTATTATGCCGTCGAACTGGAAGCAGGTGATATTCTGGGTGCCAACGTCTTTGGGGCCGGACAAACGGTCTCGCTGTATGGTCCCTCAGGAACTTTACTATTCGAATCCTCTCGATTTCTGAGTGATCTCTACCCTGATGACAGTCCTTTACCCGGTGATGGAAATGCTTCTGCTTCTATCGTAGCAGCAACCACGGGTACCTATTATATCAGTGTAACAGGCGTTTATGGTCTGTATGATCTTGAGTTACGGGCTTTCCGTCCTGAGTTGGAAACGCAACTGGCCGATACCGCTGCAGTTCAGACACTCTACATCGACTTCGATGGTGCTACCGTTGACCCATCCATCTTCAATGAATTTTTACCATCTTCAGATGCAGCGCTCTCCCCTCTGAGTTCATTTCTTGCTAACTGGGGACTGTCAGCCGCAGACGAAGAAGCCGTGATCAGGGCGATTATGGCCACGGTCGAAGAAAACTTTGCAGACATTGGGGTGCAGGGAAATAACGGGGAATACTTTGATCCTGTAACCGGTGCTGTGATCGGTAATCCTGGTGACTACGGAATCCGAATTCTCAACAGCTGGGATAATCCTGGTTTGGACGAATTTAATACTCCCAATCTCAGTCGCGTGATCGTCGGCGGTACTATCAATGAACTGGGAATCAGTACGATTGGGATTGCAGAATCGATTGACGTCGGAAACTTTGACACGACTGAATCTGCGGTTGTTCTGCTCGATTTACTCAGTAGTACAAACCCTGCCGTTCCCGATTCATTGAACAATATTATCCGAAACTTTTCCTCTACCATTACAGATCTGATTGGCGTTGCGGTTGGAAACATTGTCGCTCACGAAGCAGGACATTTCTTCGGTTTGTGGCATACCAACAACTTTAATTCATCGTCCCAGATTATTGACCAGGGTGGTAATATTGGTAATATCATTGGCCTGGGTCCCGATGGTTTCTTCGGCACTGCTGACGACACGGATGTAGATTTTGGAACAGATTTTCTGACTTCTTCGTTCACCGGTTCCCAGGACAGTATTAATACACTGGCATTTGGTTTATCGACGGCCGCGAATTACGGTCTGGATTTTGGGGATGCCCCTGATCCTTACCCGACATTACTGGGCGATCCAGCGGACACTACTGAAGGTGGTGCCCGTCACATTCTCGGGGCAGGCCTGACTCTGGGGTCAACTGTTGACTACGAACTTGACGGTCAGCCCAGCAGTGACGCATTAGGTGACGGACTCGACGAAGATGGTGTGGTCTTTCTGGATCCCGATGACAATTTAACCACAAGCATTTCTGCCAGTGATGCATTTGCGACGATCGAAGTCACTGCTTCAGGAGATGGTTACCTGCAGGGCTGGATCGACTTTAACCGCAACGGCGTCTGGGAAGACAGCGAACAGATTGTTACCGATCTCTTCGTCACAGCAGGCGTAAACTCCATTTCCTTTGCGGTTCCAACGGGATCTGACTTTGAGATTGGTGATACGTATGCCCGTTTCCGCTTAAGTACCCAGGCCGGACTGGGTGTAACCGGACTGGCACCAGATGGTGAAGTCGAAGATTACCAGATCAGCCTGACTGAAACTCGTAGAGGTGTTGTCTACTTCGATCCTGACGTATACGAAGCTGGCGATCTGATCAATATCGTAGTGACAGACGGAGACCTGGCAGACGCCGCGACCGTCAATGTGACCGTAACATCCACTGGCGGTGATTCGGAAACGGTCGTCTTGACAGCAACCGGCTTTGGCAGATTCGAGGGAACAATTCAATCGTCACCAGGTACACTTGTTGTTGGAAACGGCGTACTTGAAGTTGTCTTTGGCGAAACGATTACAGCGGCTTACGCAGACGCCGATACTGGAGAAGGTCAGCCGGGTAACTATCTGGGAGAATTTGTCCCAGTTGGATTATTAAACAGTCCACGTGATCTGGTCTTTGGCCCTAACGGTAATCTGTATGTCAGCAATGGATTTGAAACCAATGGTTCAGATAACTCAGTCGAGCGGTTTAATGGCCAGACAGGTGAAGCAGAAGGATCGTTTGTAATTCCTGGCTCAGGTGGTATTAGAGTTCCGAACGGCATGGCATTCGGCCCTGATGGAAATCTGTATGTCGCCAGCTCTGGCACCAGTGAAATCTTGCGGTACGATGGCCAGACGGGGGCCATTATCGGATCGGGGGTATTTGCTTCCCTGCCTTCACAGTCGCAACCTCGCTTCATTACATTTGGCCCTGATGGAAACCTGTATGTAGGAACAACCGGGTTACAAAAACGAGTTTATCAAATCGATTTCCTGACCGGTGCAGTCAGCACCTTTGTAGATGCCATTGAGTTGAATGGTGATGCCCCCTATGGTCTGGCCTTTGATGCAGCCGGAAACCTGTTTGTCGCCAGCTTCGGTAACAATGAAATCCTGAAATTCGATTCCAACGGCGACGCAGTACCCGGCGGGCCATTTATCGCTGCCGGAACCGGTGGGCTGGCGAATCCACGCGGCCTGACTATCGGACCGGACGGAATGCTTTATGTTGCCAACGGCGCCACCGAAAGTATCCTGCGATTTGATCCGGTCACAGGTAACCTGGTTGACAGTGGCAGCTACACATTTGGAACCACGATTCAACTACCTTATGGTGTCACCTTTGGTCCGGATAACAACCTGTATGTAGTCGATACTGACACAGGAACCGTTTTGAGATTTGCCGGTCCGTTAGGAACTCTGACGCCGGAAATTATTACTAATACCGCATTGATCGTTGCCAACAATGGGGTCGATTTTGGAGATGCCCCTCCTTCCTTCCCGAACCTGATCGGTGACCCGGATGGCGAAGGTGCACAGCATGCCATTAACGCGAACGGACTTAAGCTGGGTGCGAAAGTTTCTGACGAAACAAATGGTAAGGAATCAGATAATGCGAATCTGGACGAGTTCGACGACGGAATCCTGTTGAACCCGGTCATTGCCGGCGATACGGCTTCTACCGTGACGATTCTTTCTTCAGGCAGCGGCTTCATCGATGCCTGGATGGACTTCAATGGAGATGGTGACTGGGATGATCCTGGTGAAAAAATCCTGAGTAGCAGAGCTGTTGTCGCTGGTGCGAATTCTGTTTCTTTCCTCGTACCTCCCAATGTGGCTGTTGGAAATATAGCCGCACGCTTCCGTTTGAGTTCGGCAGGCGGGTTATCAACAACGGGTAACGCAGCCGATGGGGAAGTCGAAGATTACCTGGTCTCCGTGCTGCCTCAAGGCACAATTAGTCTGCTGCCCAACGACCCCAATCGTCCGGGACAGACGGCTCTGTTCATTACCGGGACTCAGGCCAACGATAATATCTTTATCTCCCAGACATCGGGAACCAATATCGTCATGGTCCGAATCAATGGGGTCAATCTGGGTGAATTCATCCCGACGGGCGGCGTGTATGTCTGGGGCCTGGCTGGAGATGACACCATCATTGTCGACGATACCTTCTATAACCGGGAAACCATGATTTTCGGTGGTAAGGGGAATGACTACCTGCGGGGCGGCTGGGGAAATGATGTCCTGGTGGGCGGCGACGGAAATGATACTCTTGAAGGCGGACCTGACGGATTCGATATCTTGATCGGCGGTGCCGGTTCAGACTTTATTCGCGGCCATAACGAACAGCTTTACACGAACTATGGCTCAAATGGCGACATTCTGATTGGTGGCTCTACTGTTTACGATAACGGTATCACCCAGTTATTTGGAATTTACCAGGAATGGATCTCTGCTGATCCATTCGGCGATCGCGTCAACAGCATTCGTACCCGTGTGGAAAATGCTGCCGCTGGTGTGAATAACATCAGGCTCGACAATACAACCGTCTTCGATGATGGCGAACTCGATCAGCTATACGGTGCCGTTGCCCGTGGCGATGACTGGTTCCTGCTGGATCTGGGACTGGACATCAACAACGCAGGTGGTAACGATATTCGTGAATAATCTCACGCAACCGTAACCTGCTGAATGAAGCATCAATCCAAACAGCCTCACTGATTTTTTCAGGAGGCTGTTTTTTTACAAATCAATTTACCAGCGTTCGACCGGACCGTTTGGTGTCTTAATCAATGCAGTCGGAACCGATGAATCCCGCTCGCCGTGCCGCAGGCGAATCTGTTCGATGATGTCCTGAAACTCCTCGTCGGACTCCAGACGCCGCAGCCGGTCCTCCAGATCTTCCGGAATACCCAGGCGGGCACCATACCAGGCGGCAAACTTGCGGATCAGACGACAGCCATACAGTTCATGCTGCTCAAACATCAGACTGAAGTGGCGTTCCAGGAATTGGATCTGTTCGTCCCTGGTCGGTTCCGTCACCGGCTCATCACGAACTGCCTGAGAAATCTTGCGAAAGATCCAGGGATCCAGCATGGCACCACGGCCAATGGAGACCGCTTCACATCCGGTCTGTTCTCGCATACGAAAGGCATCCTCAACAGTACAGACATCGCCGTTCCCAATAACGGGGATCTGCTGAACGGCTTCGACAGTCTGCCTGATGCCCTGCAGATCCACGGTTCCCCCAAATCCCTGATTGCGGGTGCGTCCGTGAACCGTAATCGCGGCTACACCTGCCTGCTCAAATTCTCGCGCTAAAAGCGGCGCGGTAATCGAATCGCGATCCCAGCCCAGTCGCATCTTAACCGTTACGGGGATAGATACGGCAGCGACCACCTCCGCGACCAGTTGGCAGGCGGCATCCGGGGCACACATGATGCGGGCCCCCCCTCCGTTGCCATTAATCTTGGCCATGGGACAGCCCATATTGAGATCGACTGCGGCATAACCATGCTGTTCCAGCCAGCGGGCTGCGGCAACCAGTTCCGCCGTGATGCCTCCAAAGATCTGAATTGTCAAAGGTCGGTCGGCGGGAGAAGTCGTCAGCAGCGCCTTCGATTTGCGGCTGCCTGAGAGCAGATGCGACGCGAGTACCAGATCTGTCGTGCAAAGCCCCACGCCTCCCAGTTCACGAATGGCAACCCGAAAGGCGTGCTGCGTATAACCCGCCAGGGGCGCCAGGAAATAACGTGAGGCGAGAACCCGCCCCCCGATCTGGATTTCCTTAGTTTCCGTAGTACTCCACTGGATAATTGACATGAGCAGTTTCGAATTTGTGATTTATACGGTTTGTGAATGATTCAACATCTCGAACACAGTTTCCAGCGGCAATCCTACAACATTCGACAGGCTGCCTTCAATGCGGTTCACAAAAATACTCCCCGCTCCCTGAATCGCATACCCCCCTGCCTTACCGCGTGATTCCTGTGTCGAAAGATACCAGTCCAGCCGTGCGCGTATATACTCCTGATCGTAAAAAGTCACCTGCGTTTCTGCTGTCTGTATCATAATTCGCTGATTGACTCTCAGGCAAACCCCCGTCAGTACCTGATGAGTTTGCCCTGCATAGTCATTCAGAAACCAGTCTCGCACGGTCTCCTGCCAGTCTGACGTGGCTGGAGGCTGCCCCAACACAACCAGACCCACAGATTCCCGTTTGACGACCACAATCGTATCTGCAGTTAAGATCCGGACTGAATCATTCCCGGCAGCCTGCATCTGTTTAAAGACATCCTCATTTTTAGCAGTACAGATGGAAATCAGCTGCTGTTGGATCGCATCCAGTCCGTGCAGCGATTCAAACCCGGGTTCCTCCGGATCGGCAGGTGGTACAATTTCAATCTGAGTCTCCGGCAGAAGCTGTGAGAGCAGTTCATTTCGGCGAGGCGAACGGGATCCCAGAATGATTCGAGACAAATACATGCAGTGGCTTCTATTGATTCAAATTACATGAGAAAAATGAGGGCAAGAATGGTAGCAATGACTCCCACGATTCCCAGTGAGACCCACCAGCGGGGACGCTCGCTGAAAGGATGAGTATCCACGCTGATATACTCTCCACAAACCGGACAGGCAGGCGCCTCTTCATAAACGTCTGCTCCGCAGTGGGGGCAGACTATGGTTGACGTTTCCTCATCGAATTCCGACTCGTCAGGGTAATCTGCATCATATTCTGATTCCCAGTCTTCCTCCATGCTATAGCACCTTCCGCTGTTCAAGTCTTCTGCATCTGAGAGTAATGTCCAGTTATTCAGCGTAATTAACAGTCAATTTTTCTACGTAGAACTCAAGTAGCTCGAATGACCTGATCAATCTGAAAAAAGTAATTTTTTTGCGTGAGATTCAGTGTATTTCCGGTATTCAACACTGGAACGTCAGTGTGCAGAGTTGAAATCAGTTCTGCAAGCCGATTTCCGCTTCTTTCACATCGGTACTCATTGATATCGACTCCACGAAAGAGTACCAGACCCCCGCAATCTATCATTTTGCAGGCACACTGGCCTGCATTCTATTTCTATTCGATTCACAATTTTAACGACTGGAGAGTCAAGATGCAGCCTCGGAGCAAATCCGCGTTGGTTCAGAGAACCGGCTTTACCCTGATTGAACTACTTGTGGTGATCGCAATTATCGCCATCCTGATTGCTTTATTGCTACCGGCCGTCCAACAGGCACGGGAAGCCGCCCGCCGCAGTACCTGCAAGAACAACGTGAAACAGATGGGACTGGCGCTGCACAACTACCATGAAACGCATCGCTGTTTCCCTCCAGGCTGGACGCAACCTTCGACTTCCTCTTCCTGTCAGCCCAGTTCTGTGAGCACCGGAGGCTGTCTTCCCGGCTGGGGTTGGGGAACCATGCTGCTGCCCTTCATCGATCAAGCCAATATGTATAACGCCTTGAATGTGAAAAGCACTCAACTGGTCGTCACTCCTTCCAACGAATCCAAAACCACGATCCCGCTGTTTCGCTGTCCCTCCGATAATGGCAGTCAGTTGAATTCGGACCGAGGTGGCCACGCGACTTCCAACTATAAAACCATCTATGGCAGTCGCGGAACTGGCACATCGATTAATACGAGCCCACATAATGCAGCTGCTGGAAACGGTTCTTTCTGGTCGAACAGTGATACACGAATCCGTGATCTCACAGACGGTGCCAGCAATACCGTGCTGATTGGCGAAACCGCAAGGGGACGCGTGGGATCAATCAACTACAATGGAGGCATCTGGGTGGGCTATTACGATAACGGCAAAACCGCGTCCGTCGTATGGAAGACGGAAAACCATCCATCTTCCCTCATCAACGGCACTTTGACCTGGGCATTCAGCAGTCAGCATACCGGTGGTGCCCACTTCCTGTTAGGCGATGGTGGCGTCCGGTTTCTCAGTGAGAATATTGATGGAACAACGTATGAAAATCTGGGAAAAATCAGCGACGGAAATGTGATCGGCGAATTTTAACTGCCGACTGATTTGATTCCACGAACAATAAAAAAACTCCCCGGCTCAAATAGAATCGGGGAGTTTTTATTATAATTACATTTACCGTTTAAAGGATGAACTTACTGAGATCTTCATCTTCCACGATAGAATGCAGTTTCTGTTGAACATAAGGCGCATCGATCACAATTTTTTTCGTTTTGAGATCGGGCGCTTCAAAACTGACTTCTTCCAGCAAACGTTCCAGAATTGTATGCAGACGTCGGGCACCAATATTCTGCGTGGTCTGATTCACATCAAAGGCAATTTTTGCCAGCTCTTCCAGACCATCCTGTTCGAATTTAATCTTCACTCCTTCGGTTTCCAGCAGAGCCTGATACTGCATCGTGATTGAACTGGTGGGCTCGGTCAGAATTCTGAGAAAATCATCGCGCGTCAGTTCCTGCAGTTCCACTCGAATCGGAAAACGTCCCTGCAGTTCGGGCATCAGATCGGAAGGTTTCGTACGATGAAAGGCACCGGCTGCGATAAACAGCATGTAGTCTGTTTTTACAGACCCGCTGCGAGTCTGCACAGTGGTTCCTTCGACGATGGGCAGCAAGTCGCGCTGCACACCCTGGCGGCTGACATCACCGCCTCGATTGCCGCCTTCTTCTGAAGTACAGATCTTGTCGAGCTCATCGATAAAGACGATCCCGCTGCGTTCCGCCAGTTGCACGGCTTCTTCGGCGATCGCATCTTTATCCATCAAGCCTTCGACCTCCTGTTCCAGCAGCACTCCGCGTGCTTCTTTCACGGACATTTTTCGATGCTTACTCTGTTGAGGCATGATGCGTTCAAACATACCCTGCAGATCGACGTCCATCTGGTCCATACCCATATTGGAAAAAACCTGCACGGGAGAGCTTTTCGCGTCGATCGAGATTTCGACCTCTTTCTCTTCCAGTGCTCCCTGGCTCAGCATCTTGCGAAACTTGTCGCGGGTTCGTTCGTAGCGTTCCGATGCGTTTTCTTCCTTGCCTTCTTCGGTAGATTCACTGTAGGACGCTTCCCATTCCGGCCGGGGAATCAACAGGTCGAGCAGGCGTTCTTCCACACGGACTTTGGCTTTATCTACGACCTCCACGCGTTTCTTTTCACGAACCAGATTTTTTGCCGAGTCAACCAGATCGCGAACCATGCTTTCCACATCGCGTCCGTAATAACCCACTTCGGTATATTTGGTCGCTTCGACCTTGATGAAGGGAGCATTGATCAACTTTGCCAGGCGTCGCGTAATTTCGGTTTTACCAACACCCGTCGGGCCGATCATGATAATATTTTTAGGCGTAATTTCGTTCCGCAGTTCATCGGGAAGCTGCTGCCAGCGCCAGCGGTTTCGCAGCGCGATGGCGACAGCGCGTTTCGCGTCATCCTGACCGACGATGTGTTTATCCAGTTCCGCGACGATCTGTCGAGGTGTTAACTCTTGCACTGCAGCTCCTCCACGATGATATTATTATTTGTATAGATATCGATGTCTGATGCGATTCCCAGTGATGTCTTCACAATTTCCGCAGCCGACAGTTGGGAATGTCCGACCAGCGCCCGGGCTGCTGCGGTCGCGTAATTGCCTCCTGAACCGATGCCGATGATTCCATCCGAGGGAACCACAACATCCCCCTGGCCGGTAATCAGCAGGCTGTGTTCGTCATTGACGACGATGATCAGCGCTTCCAGTTTTCGCAAGACGCGATCGGTACGCCAGTCGCGCGCCAATTCGGTTGCCGCCCGGGGCATATTACCCGGATAATCCCGGGCTTTGACTTCGAAGCGTTCCAGCAGAGAAAATGCATCGGCAGTCGAACCGGCAAAACCACAGATAACGTGGCCGTCGAGAATCTTACGAATCTTGCGGGTATCGCTTTTCATCACCGTGTCGCCGTGAGTCACCTGTCCATCTCCGCCGATGGCGACCTGACCATTATGACGCACTGTTAATATCGTTGTGGAACGCCATTTCTTTTTATCTTTGGAACCCATATCACTGTTTTCATAAAAATAATTGCTGATAATTTGAATCGTTACCCATCACGGCAAGACACCATAGAACAGTCCCGGAAGACATGCAAGCTTATGCTGAATGAATCAGCGCTCGCCCTGTCTAAATTGTAGTGGAATGCCCCCAAAAGTTGATCCAGGGTTATGAGAGTTCGGGTTAG
>TARA_R110001592_G_scaffold113237_1_pt1 | contig 144578 bp, 122 predicted proteins | sample TARA_R110001592 | Tara Oceans TARA_R110001592 (sample SAMEA4398387) | marine metagenome | biome: Polar Biome; feature: [SRF] surface water layer (ENVO:00010504); material: water (ENVO:00002006), including particulate matter (ENVO:01000060) such as... | depth 5 m
TAAGTTGTTGCCCTTAAGCGAGGAGGCGTATTATATATACTTCATCCCCAGTAGCAAGCAGTTTTTTAAACTTTCTTACCACCTCAACCGCTTATCAAACCCGCTTCCCTCACCTCGGTGACGTCCGCCTCAGCAGTTGAGGAGGCGCATTATAGAGATACCATGATGGGAGTCAACTTCTTTCTACAAACTTTTTTGGAGTTTTTGAAATCGTTGAAAAAGTAGGCAAATTATGACCACTGCATATAGAGCGGCGTCGAAGTAGCTGGAACGAACTTGCCAGGCGATATGTAGCCACGCAAGGATGATTGCGGGATAAACCAGCATATGCAGGCGACCCCAATTTTGGCGGAGCGCTCGGACCGCACGGTTATTTGAAGTAATACCCAAGGGAAGCATTAATAGCCAGGCGGCAAAGCCGACAAATATATAAGGCCTGTCAGCGAGTTCGATTTTCGCTAACTGCCAGTCCCAGCCAAATATGTACGTGGCAACAACCAATAAATGCAAACTGGTATAAAGCCAAGTATACAAACCCAGCATTCGCCTGAAGCGAAGCACCCACCCCCAACCCAGCCACGCTCGCATAGGACTTATCGCCAAAGTGAGCACAAATAAGCGGATAGCCCACTCGCCAGAGATATGGATAAGCGATTTAACCGGATCAGTACCGAGATTTTCTGTTACCGCCGCATATACGGTATACACCAAAGGCAAAAGGCACAGAATAAAGACGACAGCCTTTGCAAAACGCAGCTGCCTTGGGGTTAATACTGTCATTAGTAGTTGCGACGCAAATTCATACCTTTATATAAGCCGGCTACTTGATCACCATAGCCATTGAACATTTCAGTTTTTATTCGATTAGGTCTCAACAGACTGCCGGGCAGACGTCTTTCATAGGCTTGGCTCCAGCGCGGGTGACTCACCTCCGGATTAACATTGGCATAAAACCCGTACTCTCTCGGGGCGATACTTTGCCAACTCGTCTTAGGACGGATAGACGTGAAACGCATTTTGACAATTGATTTAATACTTTTAAAGCCATACTTCCAAGGCACAACCAATCGAATTGGCGCACCATTCTGATTTGGCAAGGTTTTGCCGTACATACCCACACTCATAAAGGCGAGGGGGTTCATAGCCTCATCCATACGCAGCCCCTCAGTGTAGGGCCAATCTATGGTACTGAATGAGGAGCGCTGCCCTTTCATCTCTTCTCGGCGATACAGCGTGGTAAATTCCACATACTTTGCATCAGAAGTGGGCTCAAACATCTTTATGAAGTCTGCGAGCGAAAATCCCACCCAAGGAATCACCATCGACCACGCCTCAACGCATCGCAAGCGGTAGATCCTCTCTTCAAGGGTCATTAACTTCATAATATCTTCGAGCGGGTAGTTACCTGGCTTAGCAACATGACCCTCTACTTTTACAGACCAAGGATCAGTGGTCAGGGTGTGCGCATTTCTCGCGGGATCGGTTTTATCGGTGCCAAATTCGTAGAAATTATTGTAACTACTAGCCTCAGCAAAGCTCGCTGTTTTTTCATCGGTATAAAAAGGGTTGCCATCTTGTTTAACAACAGGACTGAAATCGAGACTTTGGCGTGGATCTTCGCCAGCAGCGAACCCCATCGCAGGCAAACCCATGCCTAAGGTGGCTACCCCAACGCCCTGCATAAACTCACGACGCTTGAGATAAACGCTCTCTGGGGTAATTTCACTACTGGGAATATCTGATGGCGTACGAATAAGCATGGCGTGGCTCCCTAAAAAATTCACTCACCTCTATTTAGATGCGCCACGCTATTTATTGTTACAAAACGAGACTCACTTAAATCGGCGATATATTGCCTGTACGGGGCCCGACAGGGCGTAGATCATCGCCGCTGCCAACAAGACACGCGCCGGATCAACCGAAACCAAGCCAAAAACAAAGACGACAGCTATCATTACAACAAAGGGGACTCGGCCGCGAAAATCTATTCCCTTAAAGCTGCTGTATTTCACATTCAGAATCATCAGCATGCCGCACACCGCCATAAGCAGGCCTGCAAACACCTCTATTTCAAAATGGATACCCTGCTCGACCCAGCCCTCTTCTGCACAAACCCACACCAAGCCCGCCATTACTGCCGCGGCGGCAGGACTAGCCAGTCCAGTGAAGTAGTTTTTATCCGCGGTATCAATTTGGGTATTGAAGCGCGCCAAACGCAGTGCCGCACACGCCACATAAATAAAGGACACTGCCCAGCCAAATTTACCCAGATCCACCAGCGCCCAACTAAAAACCACCAAGGCGGGAGCCACACCGAAGGACACCATGTCAGCCAAACTGTCGTACTCCGCGCCAAACTTACTCTGGGCATTCATAAGTCGAGCGACGCGACCATCTAGACCGTCAAACACCATTGCAGCAAAAATCGCGATGGCCGCATTTTCAAAATTGCCATGCATGCCCGAAATAATGGCGAAGAAACCCGAGAATAAGGCCGCCGTAGTAAATAAGTTCGGCAACAGATAAATACCGCGCTTACGCACAGTCTTGCCGTCTACCGATACCTCTTCTTCATGATCATCGATCAGCAATAAGGCTTCTTTATCAAAACTTAATTTCGATTTCTCGCTGTTCGGCTGCTCTGTCATAAAATACTCGACCCGTTAATACGTTCAAAATAGATGCCATCATAAATTAATTCACGGAACTGTACGATGACCTAGCACAATCCCAGAATGCTTTGACCAAGGGGTTCGACAAACGTTGCTGCAATACAATCATGCCAACCTCCATGCTTGGCAGCGCGGGCTCGACCGGAATCACCCGCACTCGCTCACGCAAAAAACTGGTCGCCAATACCAACTCCGGCACCACGCCAATACCCAAACCAAGGGCTACCGTGCTCACAATAGCTTCATGTCCGCTTACCTGTGCGTACACGCTGGGCTTAATCTGCTGCTGACGAAACCACTGCTCTATTAATGTTCTCGCCACGCCACGCTCGGGCAAAATAAATGGCAGACTCGCCAACACCTCTGGGGACAACACCTCCGCCACAGCGGCGATCTGCTCATTGACCGCGCAGGGAATATTCGGCACCAACAAACGCAAAGGAGAACGCGTTAATTCTTGGTATAGCAAGCGCGACGACAACTGCTTGGGCTTAGCGGTAATCCCCAGATCCTCCCCCCCTTCGACGATTCGCTCTATAGCGTCAGCCTGATCCCCCGTGTGCAACTTCAATTCTATAGCAGGATATCGCTGCCTAAACACCTCGAGAATATTACTAAGCACACTATAAGAAGCGGTAACTGAGCAAAATACACCCAGCTCGCCCTGAAGTGCCTCTCCCTGAATATGCAAACGCTGCAGTACCGACTGCCAATTCACCACTGCCTGCTCGGCATAGCGGAGGAATTCTCGACCCGCAGCGGTGAGCTGCACTCGGCGGTTATCGCGCTCAAACAACGCCACACCCACCTGCTCTTCTAAACGCATAATGGAACGACTGACCGCCGAGGCGCTTAAATGCATAGCATCGCCAGTGTGACCAAAGTGCAAAGACTGGCTGAGATGGATAAAGGTCTGGAGCTCTTTGAGATTCATAAGTGCAAGTCTGACGCTGGAAGTCTGGCGTCGGATGTGAAACCGACATAAGCGAAGCTGTAGGTCAGACGTCCGACACCAGACCTCCGACTAAATGCGCGCAACGCAACGCAACATCAACTATATATCATTTTACGCAACAAACAAGCGATGCTAAAGTGGCCGCCATTGTGGGATAGGTGACGCAACACCGCCCGCGACCAAGTTTATAGACATCACACTTAGGAGAACCCCATGGGTCAGAATTATTTCAATAGCCTGCCGCTGCGTCTTCAGCTGCAAGAGCTGGGCAAATGCCGTTTTATGGATCGCAGTGAATTCGCAGACGGCTGCGAATACTTAAAAGGCAAAAAAATCGTCATTATCGGCTGTGGTTCACAGGGCTTAAACCAAGGCCTTAACCTTCGCGATTCGGGTTTAGACGTGTCTTACACACTCCGCGCTGAGGCAATTGCTGAAAAACGTCAAAGCTGGAAAAACGCGACTGAAAATGGTTTTGCAGTTGGCACCTATGAAGAATTGATCCCTGTCGCTGATGTTGTCATGAACCTAACGCCAGACAAGCAGCATACACCTGTTGTAAACGCAGTTATGCCTTTGATGAAAGAAGGCGCCTGCCTAGATTACGCACACGGCTTCAATCTAGTTGAAGAAGGTATGCAAATCCGGAAAGACATCACCGTTGTTATGATGTGCCCCAAATGCCCAGGCACCGAAGTGCGCGAAGAATATAAGCGTGGCTTTGGTGTTCCAACCTTGATCGCTGTTCACCGTGAAAACGATCCTAAAGGCGAAGGCATGGCAATCGCCAAGGCATTGGCTTCAGGCACTGGCGGCGACCGTGCCGGCGTGTTGGAATCATCACCAATCGCAGAAGTTAAATCTGACCTGATGGGCGAGCAAACAATTCTTTGCGGCATGCTGCAAACTGGCGCCATCCTGTGTTTTGACAAAATGGTTGAGCAAGGCATCGATGCTGGCTACGCCTCTAAGTTGATTCAGTACGGCTGGGAAACAGTTACCGAAGGTCTGAAGTACGGCGGCATCACCAATATGATGGATCGCCTTTCTAACCCTGCCAAAATCAAAGCTTTTGATCTTGCAGACGAATTGAAAGACATCATGCGTCCGCTATACGAAAAGCACCAGGACGACATCATCAGTGGTCACTTCTCTAAGACCATGATGGAAGACTGGGCAAACGACGATAAAAACCTGCACGCGTGGCGCGCAGCAACGGCGGAAACTGCCTTTGAAAAAACGCCTGCTGGCGATGTAGAAATCAGTGAGCAAGAATACTACGATCACGGCATTTTACTTATCGCCATGTGTAAAGCCGGTGTAGAACTGGCATTCGAGTGCATGGTCGCTGCCGGTATGGAGCCAGAGTCTGCTTACTACGAATCACTGCACGAAACACCACTGATCGCCAACACGATCGCACGTCGTAAACTCTACGAAATGAACGTGGTCATTTCAGACACGGCGGAATACGGCTGCTACCTGTTCGATCACGCTTGCCGCCCACTACTCAAAGACTTTATGAGCAAAGTTTCTACCGATATTATCGGCAAGGGCTTAAACATCAAAGATCTTGGCGTAGACAATGCTGAGCTGATCACCGTTAACGCTGCAATTCGCAACCATCCCGTAGAAGTGGTTGGCCGCAGACTGCGCGGTTACATGACGGCGATGAAGAAAATCGTTTAAGCCCAGTACATTGGCTTAAGCGAAAAAGGGCGACTCCATATGGAGTCGCCCTTTTTACGTTACGACCTCATTAAAAATATTAGCGGCAATAACCTCTGCATAAGAAAACAAATATAAAGGCCGCATTCATTCCTGCACGGCAACAGGCTTTCTACTCCAAATACCAATAATTGGTGTTCCTTGCGCACGGAGTATCGGCTCTATATCTCGATGAAGTGCCCGATAATGATAGAACGGCACGCGGGGGAATAAATGATGAATAGAATGAATATTTTGCCCTAGCCAAAACCACTCAATAGGTTTCATCCACATCGGCATGATAAGACTACTGGTATTTTGATAACGCTCACTGTTGTCATAAGGAAAGTGGGGACGATAGGCAAACCAATACGCCGTAAAAAAACCACCCGTGAAATAGCCAAGCAACACCACAACCGCAATACCGGGCTGTTCCACCAGCGCAATCGTTAGCACGCGCCAACCTATAGAAAACATTACTTCGAGGCAATAAGTAAACCGCTCTTTCAATTTAGCCGATCGCCAATGCTGTTTATAGAAAAAGGTATTCTGAACATAGAAGAACTTAAGCGTTGTTAACAACGCAGCGAAAAGACCAGTGCGCATTCCACTAATTATAAAATCAGGATCTTTGCCAGCAATATTGGTATAGCGATGATGGGCAAAATGCTCATGCTTATGTGAGTTATAGGGCACGGAGATTATCGGCCCAACTAGATAGCCACACAGATCGTTAACCCATCTCAAATTAGGATTGCTACCATGTATATTACCGTGCACAGCCTCATGCAAGGTCGTATAAGACATATAGGTCAATACGCTAATTAGTGGTGTTGCTAACCACGCCGATATATACCCAGCAGCGAATAACACCAAACAAATAATAAACAAACTACAAACCAGCAGTGTCAGCACAACAGTTGGCCACGCTACGCTACCGATATAATTCCTAGCAATACCAAGGGCTTTTTTATTAAGCTCTGCATCCATAATGACTACCTTTTCACCTCTGAGCATTCGACTTACTGAGCAATACCATAGCGACACCTACACAAAGCAGCTTTGCGCTCTAACTTGGACACTCACTGCTGTCACCCCCATAGAATCAGAGCGACAAAATCAGACTAATATTAAAAAACCAGCTATTTTTTAGCTGTTAATTTAACAATCATCTTCGAATAGCCTTTTACAAAATTGGATTGCACATACTCTGGCTCAGCAACTACTGTTATCTCATCGAAGCGCGCCAGCAGTTCCTCCCAAAGAATACGCAGCTGCAGCTCAGCCAGACGATTACCCATACACCGATGAACACCAAAACCGAAGGACAAATGATTGCGTGCGCCTTTGCGGTCAATAATAAATTCATCTGGCTGATCAATAGCGCGCTCATCACGGTTGCCAGAGGCATACCACATTACGACCTTATCGCCCTTTTTAATTTCTTTACCGTTCAACTCAACATCTTGTTTTGCGACACGGCGCATATACGCTAGCGGCGTTTGCCAGCGAATAATTTCAGATACCATATTCGGAATAACACTGGGGTCGCTCTTAAGCTTCGCAAATTCTGCTGGAAAACGGCTAAGGGCAAGAACTCCGCCGGTCATGGAGTTGCGCGTAGTGTCATTGCCCCCCACAATCAACAACACCAGATTACCCAAAAACTCCAAAGGCTTATTTATTAAATCCTTGGTGTCTTGATTACTTTGCAGCATGCTAATCAGATCAAAACCGGCATCTTGACCGGCCGCAAGCTTCGCTTCCTTCTCTCGCCACAGCTGAGAAAAGTGTTTGGCCATATCCTGCATACCGCAAAACAACTCATCAGTATCGCTGAGACCACCGGTTGTTTCCGCGCCACCACCCGCCAAGTCAGACCAATAAACAAGCTTGTGACGCTGCTCATACGGAAAATCTAGAAGAGTCGCCAGCATTCTCGCCGTTAGCTCTATCGAGACATCCTCGACCCAGTCAAAAGGTGTATCCAATGGAAGTTGATCGAGAACTTCTTGAGTCCGGCTGCGAATCAGCCCTTCCATCTCTTTGAGATTTTTTGGCGCCACAACGCCCTGCACAGCCTGACGCTGTAGATCGTGCTTCGGCGGATCCATAGCAATGAACATCTCAAGCGCCAGCTCCTTAGGCGTACCACCAATAACAATAAATGGCTCTGCGGAAAACAAGTCGTGATGTTTGTCAACAAATACAATGTCTTCATAGCGCGTCACCGACCAGAAGGGACCAAATGCGCTACTTTTTTGAAAGTGGACAGGGCATTCATCGCGCAGTCGTTTAAAATACGACTCCCAACGATTCTGCTTAAACAAAAACGGGTTACTGACATCAATATCTTCTATTGCTAAGCCTGCGACGTCAGGGATCGGCGCCTCAACAAACTCCCGAGCTTTAGCATACACACCCAACTTGCTCTTGGCGGTATACAGCAAGTGCGCACCTTTTATTTGTAGGTGCATTGGTACGCTAGCGGCGCCTTTTTCAACTAGATTATTAAGAATTTTCATAGACCTTCCAAGCTTTATAGTTATGCGTTGAATATTATTGGCCAGTAAACCTTACATCTGAAATTCTGGCAGGCGTGCAACCAGACCATCCATCGTATCAGTAGTTATAATCTGACACGCTAGCCGCGAGGTGTCGCTACGTTCCGGCGTTAAATCTAACATCTGTAGCTCATCGCCGGTCGCGCCGCCGATAATATTCGGACAATTACTTTCAATAATGACGTGGCAGGTACCGCAGGCACACTCCCCACCGCAGTCCGCATCAATACCCGGAACATCGTTATCCAAGGCAATTTGCATCAAGGATTTTCCGGGTTCCAGATCAACAGTGTGTTGTGTGCCATCATGTTCGATAAAGGTAATACTGCCCATCGCTTTCTTCCTCGGTGAAGCCGATTGATCGACTCAGCGACTGATCGCCATAAAACTGAATACGGCATCAATCAACTAAGTCATTTCACGCTCAAAATATTATTTAAGATTAAACTTTAAAACTTATACGTTGCATCCATACCAAAGGTGCGTGGCGGACCAGCCTGGAAATAATCGAAGCCAAATCCTGCCTGTAAATTAATAGCGTAGCCGTCATATTCTTCCTGCGCTAAGTTCTTAGCCCACAGGGAAACAGAATAATCTTCATTGACGCCGCGCCAAGTTAGTCGTGTATTTACTAGCGCATACGCATCTTGCTTAATATTTTCATAGCCACCAACATCGTTATATGCGCTATACCACTGCTTATCCTGATAATTGGCATTCACGTTCCAACTTAGATAGCCGCGGTCACCGCTATAGATTTCGTAGTCGATAGAGATATTGCCGCTAATTTTCGGCGCAGAGATAAGCTCATTGCCAGAGAGGTCGACCGTATCATTGGGGTTATTAAGCGTTTGCGTATCCGACAATTCGAGCTCGGTATACTCTGTTTCAAGATAGCCAACCCCCATCATCAACATTAACTTTTCAGTTGCCGCAAACATAATTTCAGCTTCTAAACCGGCGATCGTTGAACCACCGGCATTCTCTAAGAAATTCGATACGCCAACGACGTTGATAAACTGCTGGTCTTTATAGTCGTATAAAAACGCAGCGGCATTCACCCTGGCTCGCTGATCATAGAAGTCAGATTTAAAACCTATTTCATAGGCATCTATGTATTCAGGTCTCGCGTAAGCATCTTCGAAATCACGTTCACGATAGTAGGCGCCACCATTAAAGTTACCGGAACGAAAGCCCTTGCTATAACTTACGTACATCATAAAATCATCACTAAAACGATAATCAAAACCGAGCTTGCCGGTAAACTCCTGCTCCTTTGCCGACAGTGGTTTAGAAGAGTCCGTCGTATAAGGCCCGTGCGTATACCCTACCTGCCCCGTTGCGAGAAGATCTTCTAATGTCACTTGCCCACTCAATAAATTTTCGAGAAATACATCAAGCTCGACAATCCCTGCATTACCGGCAAGATTAAGGGGTACAAAAGGCTCGTCATTTTGCGTGGTATTGCCGGGAACATACGTGCCACGCGGACTGCCGTCGTAGCCTTCTCTAGAAATATTCAGATAGCTAAGGTCAATTTCGTCAACCGTATAGCGAATACCAAAATCGATGCCGAAATTTGCGTTTATATCAAAACGAAGCTGCGTATAAGCTGCATAGCTAGTCTTGTCAGTAATCATTTTTTGATCAAGCTGGCCATAATCGAGCAAATACGGATAGAAGCCCGTCGCCCCTGGATATGTGATCGCGACCCGCACATCCGGCGGCGTTGCATAAATTGCGTATTCATTATGCATATCCATTTCTTCTACGGCGTAATATATGCCGCCGATGAAATTAAACATGCCGTCATAGTTGCTAGAAATGCGTAAATCCTGGCTATAGGCATCGGTATCTACTGCCCAGCGTATTTCAAGCAAGCCTTCAGGTGATCCGTCGGTATTCTGCTTCTGAGCGTAGTCTGAAATACTGATGGAGGTAATACTGGTGAAAGTATGACTGTCACCAACAAACTCCAATTTGTTGACCAACATATCGGAATTAACGACCAGTGGACCAGTAAAGTTATCTTCCACTTCATGGTGACCTAGGTTTTGCGATGAGGCCGAATAGCCAGTATTGTCCATAAACCCGCTGCTATCATCACCTTGCGCCAAACCACCAGTAGCAATACCGCCTACACCGAGCACACCGTCTCCGCCGCTGAGATTTCCGCGCGGCTCATTTCTGGAGGCGTTAGCTAAAGAATCATTCTGGCCGTGTGTTAACTTAAGCACGTTACTCATATTTTCAGTTATCTGCCAATTTAGCGTTAAACGCAAAGCCTGAAAATCGATAGACGATAAATTGGGACCACCCGAGCGGTTCTCTATATATCCACTATTGCGAGAAAAGGAGTAGGCGAGCCGCGCCGCTAAAGCGTCTTCGACTAAGGTGCCTTCAACACCTAAATCGCCAACTCGCGAATCGTAGTTACCTGCACCTAATTTGGCATTCACATGAAAGCCATCGTTGAGCAATGGCGTTTTAGTAATGATATTGATTGCACCACCAGTGGTGTTTTTTCCGTACAGTGTTCCCTGTGGTCCTCGCAAAACCTCTAGGCGCTCAACGTCGAAGAAATTCATACCGTGAGTGTATACCGCCCCCATATACGACTCGTCGGAATACACACCAATAGGGCTCGCCTGGTTAGAACTGTAGTCCGACATGCTGACACCGCGTATCGCAAAGATCGGCTGCACCTCACCAAATGGACCGCTGACCTGCATATTAGGCACTTGCGCAGAAATATCATTTGCGCTGGCAAACCCAAACTTCTCAAGAGAATCGGCGGTCATACCAGTGATCGCAACAGGGGTGTCCTGCGTACTTTCCGAACGCTTCTGCCCCGTAACAATAACCTCTTCTAGCATTGGCGCCGCAAGGGCAAACATCGGCATGGAACTCAGACTTAACAGCGAGGTGCCGAAGACGAACTTTCTTACTCGACGGTGAAATACGCGCATATAATTATTATCCTAGTGAACGAATAGCGCATATATTCTATAAAAATGACCTTCCCGTCTTTTCCGATACGGACAAGTTTTTGACAAATTAGGACAAGCCACCAAAGTGCGCAAATGATAAAAATTCGTCCTAAAATGCCAAGACTCCCCCCTAGCAAAGATCAATAATCGAATCGATAGCACAGAGAACGCGAATAAAGACATTGCGTCATGCTTGTTAACAAGCCGCTTCGCAAAGATGGCGACTGGCACGGGTAAGCATCCAATAACGACACCACCAATACCGGAGATAATAATGAATAAATCAATAGGTAAATTTATATTAACAGCGGCAATGCTCAGTGCTTCGTCGTTTTCCAGCGCGCAAAACCTGAGCGCACTTCAAGCGCTTGGGGCACCACTTAGCAATTTATTCGCGGGTGGAGCTGCCAACAATGCCCTTATAAGCCCCCTTAGTACCTTCGACACGCTAGTAGCACCGCTGCAATCAAGCACAGAGGCCATCGGATTAAACTCCTCTCCTTTATTTAATATCCTTCCAACTAATCCGCTGATAACGACATACAGTATTTTGCTCGCCGGCCCGTCAGAAGCGATTATCGTTGGCGACCTACTACAGGGAACGCTTATCATAAACGGCATTCTCGACGGGATTCCCAGCGGCACGCTTGTACGCCAAACCATTCACAGCACGGGACTCGGAGAGCTACCGCTACCGATCAGCGGGCTCATTAACTCTCAATTCTAAAGATCAACAGTAACGCCCGCCTAGCCGGGCGACACGCCACTATGCATAAACTTATACCCTAACAGGGACATTCTTAAGAGACTTGTTATAATTAGCGGAACAACACTAATGACAAGATATCTGAGAAGCAGAATGACTGCACCGGTGAGAGCAAGCTGTTTAAACAACTTAGTACTTCTAGTTGAAGAGCTGCAGGGAAACCCAGAAGATTTATTCGTCAAAGCAGGCATAGACTACAGCCGACGGGATGACGACAATTACTTTTTCCCATACCAAAGTTTTATCGATTTACTGGAATTGTGCGCCCAAAGCCTAAGGATGCCGGATATGGGCTTACGGCTAGCAATGCGGCAAGATCAGTCGATTCTGGGGCCGGTCGCCTTTTTAGCGCTGTCTGCCCACGATGTTAGATCTGCCTTAATAAGCGTGGGAAAATTTTTATATCATTTCACACCTGCCATTTCACTCACCTTGAAAGAAGGCGAGAATCAACCAAGCTACGTTTGTTTAGAGCTACTCAACACCAACAGCAACGACCGCCGACAAGCCGTGGAACACGCGGTGGGCTGCACGCTCCACATTATCCATCTAGTCACGGAAGGCAAATTTAAGGCCCGCGCAGTACATTTTCGTCACTCAAAAATGGCGCCAGACAAGCAGTATCAAAACGCATTCAACTGCCCAACCCTATTTAAACAAGAACACGACGCCATCGAACTCGATAGCAATTTTTTAGATCTTGAGCTGAGTTCCCACAACCCTCAGTTACACGACTTAGTCTCCAACTACCTTTCGATGGTAGAGGTAGATTCCAGCTCTACAACTAAGCCAAATACCCCCGCAAGCAAGCAAGTCCGACATTTAATTGGGAAGTTACTCCCCACTGGTGAGCTTTCACGGCCGGTCATCGCAGACAACATGAAACTTCACGAACGCGCACTTCATCGCAAGCTGCAAGCTGAGGGCTACACCTTTGAAGCGCTAGTCGATGAGGTCAGAATTACCGAAGCCAAAAAACTACTCTCGAACGAGACCATACCCATGTCTCAAATTGCCGGCTTATTAGGCTACAACGAGCAAAGTTCATTCAACAGAGCATTTAAACGCTGGTTTAATATGACTCCAAAGCAGTACTTACAAAGCAAACATTAAATTATTGTGATTAGTTAATTTTAAATCAAAACGCAAATACAGAAAAAAGGCGCTACTGAATAACAGGTATTTCTAGTGTGCTTGTGCCTCTCCTGCACCCTGCGAATAACGGATACCTCCACACATCCTGCGGTGGCGGACACCATCCAATGGACCGAGGATTTGCCAAAAACCCGTTCAGGAAAAATCATGCTCGCATACTGCGCAAAATTGCCGCCGACGATACCGAAAACCTCGGTGATTTATCGACCCTTGCCGCCCCCAACGTTGTTGCGAAACTGATCGAAAACCACAAGTCGAGCAGTACAAATATCGCTTGAGCTCAATACCGGAGGTCGAACTATACTTGTAGGTGCGCCCACCTATTAATGGATGCTCGACGAGAGACACAAAACTGAGTTTTTATCTCAGCACTTGCCATCTCCCGCCTAGCGTCTTTCACACTAGGGTGGGCATAACATTCAATTCAAGCTCCACATCAAAAGCGCAAAATTAACAGGTATAACCTGCATCAAAGTGGATTTTTCTATACACTGTAGCCGAAATAAATTAATAAAAAGGGCTTCAGATGGACTCACTGCGATTCATTATTGCCGACGACCACCCCTTATTTAGAACAGCACTTAAGACTAGCCTCGGTCAAAGCTTTACAAACTGTGTAGTTAACGAAGCGGAGTCTCTCAAAGACTTGCAAGACCTGCTTATATCCACCCCCGATTGCGATCTAATACTTCTCGATTTACATATGCCCGACGCACAGGGTTTTAGTAATTTGATACACCTGCAAGCACAGCATCCAGACATTCCAGTAATTATCATTTCAGGGAGCGAAAGTCCCGACGTGATGTGCCGTGCCATCGACCACGGCGCAGCTGGATTTCTACCAAAAAGCAGCCAGGCAAATATCATAACAATTGCAATCAATGCGGTACTCGACGGCGCTCGATGGCTACCCGAGGGAGTGCGCTATCAAATAGGACAAGACAGCAAAGAGCAAAAAATAGCCAAAGACATCGCCAGCCTAACGCCACAACAATTTCGCGTGGTAACCCTGCTAGTGCAAGGCCTACTAAACAAACAAATCGCCTACGAACTCAATGTTAGCGAAGCGACGGTTAAAGCCCATATCACCGAAATCTTTCGAAAGCTCGGCGTGCACTCCCGCACCCAAGCCGCACTGCTGTTTTCCCAGCTAGAGGTAAACCCACCCCAGCTTTGATTGGTTTTATCCGCGCAAAACCAATTGCCGCATCAGGCCCCGCAATGCGGCTGGCTTTACGGGTTTGGCTAAGAATCGATAGCCCGCACCTTCTACCTGAGCGCGCACCTCTGCGCTGTTATCTGCGCTAATCACCACCGCCGGCAACTGAGTATGCCAGCGGTAATTTAAGGCTTGCAGTACCTCCAGCCCCGTTTCGCCGTTATCTAAGTGAAAATCAGCAAGTACAATATCCGGCGCAGAGTCCAATCGCCACTGCCCTAAAACCTCGCCAAGGTTTGCGCCAGTAAACACTCGGCATCCCCACTGACTAAGTAACGCCTGCATACCTGCACGAATACCAAGCTCATTATCTATGCACAAAACGCTTATCCCGGCCAGCTCAGATTGTAAGCTAGGAGCTTGTTGTTCAACTCGACTCGCAACGATATGTCCTGCTGGCACTTGAATTGCGAACACACTGCCGCGCCCCTCTTCTGACCGAAGTGTTATCTCATGGCCGAGTATTCCGCTGATTCGCTGAACTATCGACAAACCCAAACCCAAGCCCTTTTCGGAGTCATTATTAACACCGCTGTGGGCGCGTTCGAACTCGTCAAACACCCGCTGTTGGTCCCGCGGGGAAATACCGGGACCGGTATCCCAAACTTGAATCAGGATATTGTCCGCGCGACGTCGGCAGGCCAGTAAAACACTGCCTTCTCGGGTGTAACGCAAAGCATTAGAAAGGAAGTTTTGAATCACCCGTCGCAATAACTGCTGATCGCTATACACCCAACAATCACAGGGGCGAACCTTCAAGGTAAGGCCATTTTGTTTGGCGAGCAGGGCACTCTCTCGCGTCAAGGGCTCTAATAAATCTTTTAAGCAGAAGTCTCGGCGATCGAGCTGAATATTGCCCGAGTCCAAACGAGCAATTTCCCGCAAGGAGGTAATCAAATTTTCCGCACTACTTAACGAGGCATCAATATGTCCAACCTCGGCGGCAAAATCACTGCCTTGGGTGCGATGCGAAAGTGCGGCGGTAAATAAACGTGCCGCGCTTATTGGTTGTAACAAGTCATGACTGGCCGCCGCCAAAAATCGACTTTTACTAGCGTAAACGGTATTTAGCTCACGCTCGATTTTTGCCCGTGCCTGGTTCTCAGTCGCCAGTGATGCATTCGCCGCTTCCAGCGCCGAGGTCCGCTCAATAACGCGCCGTTCCAACTGGTTTTTCACGCCATCTAATTCATTGAACATACGCCGGTATTCGCTGATATCGGTATAGGTAGTCACGTAGCCGCCCCGCGCCATTGGCGTACCACAAATTTCGACAACCAGGCCATTAGGTAGCGACCGCTCTATACGGTAGGGTTTTCCGCCGCTTAATAAAGCCAGACGGCGCGCAATAGCCCCGTCCACGTCAGTATCCGCATTTTGCAAATATCCTCGCTCTGCATTGAACTGGTAGACCTTGGCAATAGGACAACCGATATACAACAGCCGCTCGGGAAAACCAAATAACTCGATATAGCGGCTGTTCCACGCCACCAGATCCAAATTGGCATCTACAACACTCACACCCTGAGGTATGGTCTCTAAGGTGATTTGCAATAAATCCTGACCAAACTGCAACTGCTTAGATGTGTCGCCGATCAACAGCACAAACTCATCAAGCTGCAATGGCTTTTTGCGCTGTAGTAAATCTAAAGTGCGATGCGCTGAAACCGCACCGACAATAGCAGCCAATGCCGCTTCTACATCCTTTACAACAAATCGTGGCACTCTATCGTTAGCCAGTAAGCGCTGACCAATCCTTTGTTCGAAACGCTGCCAGAGTTGCCTGCTTCTATCTGCGCCCAAGAGTGGCGTCAACATTCTCTGCAACTGCCAGCTTTCAATCTTGGTGAGCTCAAAATCGGCTTTTTGATATCCCCTCACTAAACGCAGCTGGGTAAAGGCGCGCGCTTGGCGTAACTCAATCGCCTTAAACCGACTCATTGCAGACACCAACACTAAGCTCGCACAATTCAGCAATAGACTCCAAAACACCCCATGGCTTAAGGGATCTGGAAATTGAAAACCGAGCAGTGCCTCTGGCCGCAACCACAACAAGCCAAACGGACCATCACTAAGCAAGGGATGCCCAGGCCCCAGCAAAGCAGGTAGCAATAGGCAATAAAACCAAATTGCACCACCAGCAAACAGGCCGGCAATAACTCCACGAGAGTGCGCTCTAGGCCAATACAAGGCCGCGATAATCGATGGCATTAATTGCGCAGCCGCAGCAAAAGACAGCAAGCCCAGAGACGCCAAACCACCGCGACCACTTAACTGCTGCTCCAATAACCAGGCGGCCAGCAGTAACGCCGCTATCGCGCCACGTCTGACCTGCTGCAACCAGCGGGCATTAATACTGTGAGCACGATTAAAAAACTGCCAGAGCGGCACCATCCACTCGTTGCAGACCATCACCGACAAGGTCACACAGGCAACAATAACCATACCGGTAGCCGCCGATAAACCACCGAGCAAAGCCACTACCGCTAAGGTATTACTGCCAGCCGCCATAGGTGCAGACACCACCAACATATCTGGACTAAGTGGCGCGCCACTCCCGAGAAGGGACTGCCCCAAAATCGCAACTGGTGCAATAAGCGCACAGAACAACGCTAGGTAGATTGGAAATATCCAACGCGCGGCGCGCATATCTCGACGGCTGTGATTCTCTAGCACCATAACGTGAAACTGCCGAGGCAGGCAGACTATCGCGGCCGCTGCCAAGACAAGCTGAGTAATGAAATTGACCGGGGCAGGCAAATTCGCCAGTTTCCCGTATTCGATTTCAAGCCCATTACTCCCCGCACTAAACAAAATACTTAGCGCAAACACGCCCACCGCCACAAACGCGGTCAACTTTACAAGGGATTCCACCGCAATTGCCGCCATTAAGCCGCGATGACGATGTCGTTTATCAACCACCCGGGTGCCAAAGGCTACCGTAAAGACAACTAAAATTAGCGCTGCTATGAAACTAGTGCTGCTATGACTTGTAGCCAAGTTTGGTTGCCACATATGCTGCACGGTCAACCACGCCTGTGTAACAGCTTTTAATTGCAAAGCAATATAAGGAAGACTGCCAGCGACGGCGATCAAGGTGACCAATGCTGCAAGGAATTGATGCTTCCCATAGCGAGAACCAATAAAATCCGCTATTGAAGTCACTCGGTTACGCGTGCTCACAACCGATAAGCGACGGATAAACGGCCACGCCAATACAAACAAAAGAATAGGGCCAAGGTAGATTGGAACGAAAGACCAGCCGTCGTTAACGGCCTGACCAATAGCCCCAAAAAACGTCCAAGAACTGCAATAAACAGCCAGCGATAGGCTGTAAACTAAGGCGCGCACGACCGGCGGCCGCTGGGTATGCCGATCGGCCCACCAAGCTATTAGAAATAAACACGCGACGTATATAAACGCCAACAATACCAGCCACTGACTTTCCAACTCTTAGCCTCATCACGCCTGTCTTTGGCAATCATCTTGCGAATGCTTACAGTCTAGCGCAGCGCGAGCACATCGCTACTCGACAATAGTCTACATTGCAGCGGTCACTATGGTCTCTGTCACCATTTAAAGTCGCCCTTGGGCAGATTTACGGTATTAAGACTTTCCCTTGGCGCCAGCGATGCGTAACATTCGCACTCCAGAAATCAGGCTGCCTCAGCACTGAACTTAGTCAATACATCGAGCTATACTCATACCCTATGTCTACTATTTTTATCGCCGGCCAACGCTGGATCAGCAACCCAGAACCCGACCTGGGCTTGGGTATTATTCTTGAAGCCGAAAACCGTCGTGTGGTCATTGCCTTTCCTGCAGCAGAAGAAGAGCGCACTTACGCCGCTGCAGCCGCACCGCTATCGAGAGTACTATTTCAAGTTGGCGATAATATCGATGTCCCCAACCAGGGCCCGCTGATAGTAAAAGAGCAGCAAGAACACAATGGCTGCATCGTCTACTTTGCTGAAGACGAAAACGGTGACGTGCACCCGGTGCCTGAGCAAATCCTGAGCGCCAATATCAAGCTCAGCAATGCCAAAGAGCGTCTATTGGCCGGTCAAGTAGAACACCACCGCCGCTTCGCACTAAGAGCCGCAACCCTAGAACAGCAAAACACCAGCCAAGCCGCTAGCACCCGCGGTTTGTTGGGGCCGAGAGTTCAGTTACTACCCCACCAAATGTATATCGCCGCAGAAGTGGCAAGTCGGCCCTCACCCCGCGTGTTGCTTGCCGACGAGGTGGGACTAGGCAAAACCATTGAGGCCGGTTTAATCATTCATCAACTGCTATTACTTGAGCGCGCAAAACGCGTACTGATCGTGGTACCGGACAGTTTGGTTCACCAGTGGCTGGTAGAAATGCTGCGCCGCTTCAACCTCAAATTCAGTATTTTTAACGAGGCGCGCTGCCGTCAAATAGACGAGTGCGAAGATGAGCCGAACAGTATTTTCTTTGACGAAGAAGAATCGAAAGAAAACGAAGAAAATCCCTTTGAAGATGCTCAGCTCGTCATCTGCCCACTCAGCTGGATAAGCAGCCACGATCGCCGTCAGCAGCAATTATGCGAGGCCGGCTGGGATATGCTTGTGGTAGACGAAGCTCATCATCTGCACTGGCACGAAGACGGCAGCAGCTCTGCCGAATACAAACTGGTCGAGCGTCTAAGCGCAGAAATTGCCTCGGTACTGTTATTAACCGCCACGCCAGAAAATGCTGGCATAGACGGCCATTTTGCTCGTCTTCGCCTACTCGATCCGGCCCGCTACCCGGATTTGGCCGCCTTCCTTGAAGAGCAAAGTCACTACGAAGACATCAGTGAACTCATTCAAGGCCTGAGTGACTCACCAGAGGCCTCCCTTGGCGATACCGAGTTTTGCCAACGTTTAGAGACCTTGTTAGGTAAAGACACATTCTGTGCGCTACGAAAAAGCCCTAGCGTTGAACAGCTCGACAAAACCATCCGCGATCTACTCGACCGTTTCGGGACAGGCCGCATGCTGTTCCGCAACACCCGCGCCTCTGTCGGCGGTTTCCCCCAGCGGGTGATTCACGCCCACCCACTCGATGTTCCGGCGGGGTACGAACAAGCTTGCACAACAGCTAGCCTCGAAGAATCGTTGCACCCAGAGCAATTGCTCGGTGCCGCGTGGTTAAAAGCAGACACCCGAGTCGCGTGGATAGAAAAGTTCTTATTGCAAAACCCAGACGAGAAAGTCTTGCTCATTGCCGCTGACGCAAACGCGGCCCGAGACTTAGAACTGCACCTGCGGCTGCGTCGCGGCATTGCAAGCGCAGTATTCCACGAAGAACTCAGCCTAATCGAGCGCGATCGCGCGGCGGCTTATTTTGCTGACCCAGAGGACGGCGCCCAACTATTAATTTGCTCAGAGATTGGCAGCGAAGGTCGCAACTTCCAGTTTTCTCAACACCTGATTCTATTTGATTTGCCCTTAAATCCTGACTTACTTGAGCAGCGCATTGGTCGTCTTGATCGCATCGGCCAGCTCGGCGATGTCAATTTACACGTGCCCTACTACAAAGGCAGCGCGCAAGAAAAATTACTGCACTGGTATCGCGACGCGGTCAGTATTTTCAAACAGCCCTGCACCGTCGGCAATGCCTTGATGCTGGAGTTTGGTGACGAACTCCGCACAGCACTGGCCAATGACAGCGCGAGCGAGATCAATAACGTTATCGAACGCGCCGCCGATAAAGCCATAGTACTGCAGGAAAATTTGCGCAAAGGCCGCAACCGCCTGCTCGAACTAAACTCTTGCCAACCACAGCGCGCCGCAGAATTAATTACCTCACTCGAAACCGAGCAACGCAGTGACGCACTAGCGGAGTATGTTGAAATGCTCGCTGAACAGTTTGGTCTGGACCACGAAGATCATAGCGACAACGCCATTATTTTGCGGCCCGGCGATCACATGATCACCGAAGCATTCCCATATTTACCCGAGGACGGTATTACCGGCACCTTTGATCGCGACCGCGCACTCAGCCGCGAAGACATGGCTTATTTCAGCTGGGAGCACCCGCTAATCACCAGCGGAATGGACATGGTGATATCCAGCGACTTCGGCAGCGCCAGCATTTGTACTATTGCGGTAAAAGCCCTCAAACCCGGCACACTATTACTTGAGTCATTTTTCAGCCCCGCGCTACAAGCACCGGCTTGGCTGCAGTTACAAAGCTATTTACCCGCGCAAAGTTTCCGCCTTGTAACTGACCAGCAAAATCGCAACCTGTCTAATGCGGTTGCCCACAGCAAATTGAATCAACTGGCCCAAGGCGTCAAAAAGACGTTAATGCCGGTACTGCTTCGCGAAGTGCGCGCCAGTATTACCGCCATGATTCCACACATAGAAGCACTTGCGGAAGAAACGAGTAAAGAATGGGTAGCCACCGCGACCCAAGCTTACCAACTGGATCGCAGCGACGAACGCGAGCGATTGAAATCGCTAATGAGTCGCAACCCCCACGTAGATCCAAAAGAGTTGGCGACCTTCGACCACGAAACCGAACTCGGCTTAAGCGCGCTAACATCACTGCAATTAAATATGTCAGCACTGCGGCTGGCCATCGTTAGTCAATAATTTGCCCAGCAGAAAACTGGCCGGAGAAAAGCATGTATCTATTTTCAGTAAACGCCACGGCCAAGAAAACCCAGGGAGAATTCACCGAGGGCGAAAGCGCGCCATTTATTGTCTACATCGATTTTAAAGACATGTTCGGGGCAGAAAAGCTGGCTCAGCTTTTTGTCATGGCCGAGGGTTTCAAAGACGTTACCATCATCAAACGCAAGATGATCGACAATGCCCAAATACCTAAAAACCCAGCTTTTGCGAAAGATCCACAAATTACCGAAGCCTTAGCGAAGGGCTATTGCGTGCAGGCGTTTAGCGCACACTAATCGGATCTACAGGTACGCGGCGCAGCCAAAATTTACTGCCCTGATTTAAAAGCCTTAAGTAGCACCTTTTTAAATTGCTCAAAATCTTCAATATGCGGCAAATGCCCCAAACTCGGCAACTCAAACAAGCTGGCATTCGGAATTATTTTGGCAACTTTTTTGCCTAAACGATCATAGCGACCAAGCTCATAATCGACATTGCCCCGCATCCAGTTCCGCCCAGGCCCCGTTCGATCACGGCTACCTATAATCAAACTAACCGGCACAGATAAATCCTTGAACTCAGCCACCACGGGCTGGGTGAAAATCATATCGTAGGTTTTAGCATTGACCCAAGCGACTAAATCCTTATCCGGACCGTTAAGCTGGCCGATCATAAAGTCTGTTAGCGCCGCATATTGATCATTCCATTTGCCGTCGTAATAATTTTTACGCTGGTAGTTTTTAATGCCTTCTTCGGTCTTAGCAAGCTCACCCTTGTAAAAGAAATCTGTGTCCTTGTACTCAACATACTGCAAATAATTCTCCAATCCGATGGGGTTAAGTAAAACCAGCTGCTGCGTCACTTGTGGATACATTAAAGCAAAGCGGCTTGCCAACATCCCGCCCATGGAATGCCCAATCACAATCGATTTTTCAATTTCCAGAAAGCTCAACAATGAATGCGTCTGCTGAGCCATTGCCGCAAAGGAATATTGGTAGTTAATGGGTTTAGATGATTTACCAAAGCCAATCTGATCGGGGATAACAACGCCATAACCCATGCCCTGCAAAAATAGTGCTGTTTCGCTCCAGTAATCGGCATTAAAGTTTTTACCGTGCAATAGGGTTACAACCGGCTTATCTGCATCGCCTTTCAAATAGATAAAGGCCATCTTTAAGGATTGTTGTTGCGATTTAACAGCAAAGTAGTTCACTGTAAAATCATAATCATACGCACTCAGCTCAGCATCATAAACGAGGGCTGGCCTACTCTCTTCCGCTTGTAAAATAGTTGCTTGCGTTAAAAAGACACACCATATAAGACCAATTATCTTAAGTTTGAACATATAAACTCTCGATTTAAAAATACATAGAAATAATATGGAGCGATAATACGCCGACGAGCTCATTGCGCTCAATCAACTATCCTTGCCTTCCATTTTCGCCTTTAGATCCGCAAAGGGATTAAAGGTGGCAGCTTTTACTTTTTTCTCAGTTGTACTGCCATAACGCACCAAATTCTCATACTTTGCGTGCTCTTCATCGTGACAATAAATACACAGCAATTCCCAATTACTGCCATCGGCGGGATTATTATCATGATTGTGATCTACGTGATGAACCGTCAACTCTGACAAATTCTTGCGCTCAAAATCCCGCGCACAGCGACCGCAGGTCCAGGGATACAATTTCAAGGCCCGCTCTCTATAACCCGTTGCGCGCTTAGCATTGTATTCTCGCTGCTCAGCGAGCACCTGATCGAGTGCTTTTTTCTGGCTCACTATTCACACACCTATATTTTTTAAATCTGGAATTGCTGATCAGACTAGACCGTCAGTGATTAAGCTTACGTCAGAAAGACTATTCCACTCGCTTATAACAATGCCACTAAACAATAGAGCCCACACTGGCTTGGTGCAAGCGCTGATTACAAAATCAAATGACTGCTGATTTTTATGAGATTGGTTCAGACATAGAAACTACAGACGAAAAAAAGGCGCCCAAAAGGCGCCTTATCACTTCGCCAAACAAAGCTTACAAACTCAGTACTTTTTCGCCGCGGGCGATACCCGACACGCCGCTGCGAACCACTTCCATAATCGCCGCTTCGCCGACTGCCTCTAGAAATGAATCTAGCTTGTCAGCTGCGCCGGTGACCTGAATGGTGTACACGCTAGGGCCAACGTCGACGATCTGACCGCGAAAAATATCGGTGCAGCGTTTGATTTCAGCCCTTTGTGCACCGGTAGCACGCACTTTAACCAACATCAGTTCGCGCTCGATATGCGAGCCCTCTGACAGATCAACCAGCTTCACTACATCGATCAAGCGATTGAGATGCTTGGTGATTTGCTCAATTTTGTGATCATCGCCAATTGTCGTCAGGGTCAAACGCGACAGGGTTGGATCTTCTGTAGGTGCCACGTTGAGTGTCTCGATGTTGTATCCGCGCTGTGAAAACAGTCCGACAACACGCGACAAAGCACCCGGCTCATTTTCCATCAATACCGAAATAATATGTCGCATTATGTACGCTCCGTCTTGCTCAACCACATATCGCGCATCGATCCGTTAGGCGCTATATGCATAGGGTAAACATGCTCGTGCGGATCAACGTGAATATCCATAAATACCAAGTCATTTTTACGGGCAAAGGCTTCTTTCATTGCCTCTTCCAAATCACTTAACTGAGTCACTTTAATGCCAACATGACCATAGGCTTCGGTCAGTTTGACAAAATCTGGCAGTGAATTTTCGTAAACGCTTTCTGAATAACGGCCTTCGTACTGCATGTCTTGCCACTGCTTAACCATGCCGAGATAGCCGTTGTACAAACTGATAATTTTGACCGGAATATTGTACTGGGCGCAGGTAGACAGCTCCTGAATATTCATCTGGATACTGCCTTCGCCGGTGACGCAGGCAACATCCGCATCCGGGAATGCCAACTTGGCCCCCATCGCGGCTGGCAAACCAAAGCCCATGGTGCCAAGACCACCGGAGTTTAACCAACGGCGCGGCTCATCAAACTTGTAGTACTGGGCAGCAAACATTTGATGCTGGCCAACGTCAGAACTCACATAGGCTTTGCCGTGGGTTACTTTGCACAGAGTTTCAATAACCTGTTGCGGCTTGATATATGGCGTAGAGATGTCATAGCGTGGCTTAACCCACAAGCCATGCGCATCGCGCCATTCATCAATTTGGCTCCACCAATGTTTGAGTGACGAGGCATCTGGCAAACTGCTGTCGGCCTGGCGCATTTCGCGAATTACCGCTAACAAATCTGTCAGCACAGAATCCACCGGCCCAACAATCGGTACATCAGCCGCAATTGTTTTAGAAATGGCGGCAGGATCGATGTCGATATGAACAATTTTTGCACCTGGGCAGAACTTGCTGCAGGTGTTGGTCACACGGTCATCGAAACGCGCGCCCACCGCTAAAATCACATCGCTGTGATGCATGGCGTTGTTGGCTTCATAAAAACCATGCATACCTAACATACCCAGAAACTGCCGATCACTGGCAGGGTAGGCCCCCAAGCCCATCAGGGTGTGCGTTACCGGAAAATTCAGCTCGCGCGCCAAAACCCGCAATTGCTCAGAGGCATTACCCTGAACCACGCCGCCACCGGCATAAATAACTGGGCGCTTAGCGCCAAGCAGCAAGCTTGCCGCTTTCTTAATTTGTCCAGAGTGACCACGCGCCGCTGGTGTGTAAGAGCGCAACTTCACCTTTTTAGGGTAGTTGTACTCATACTTGTCATGGGGGTTGGTTAGGTCTTTTGGCAAATCGATAACCACCGGACCAGGACGACCGCTAGACGCGATATAAAACGCCTTTTTAATAATCTCAGGGATATCTTCGGTGCGAGAAACCTGGAAGCTGTGCTTTACGATGGGACGAGAAATACCCAGCATATCGGTTTCCTGGAAGGCGTCTTCACCAATCAGGTGGCTCATGACCTGGCCTGACAAAACGACCATTGGAATTGAATCCATGTACGCGGTCGCAATACCGGTAATGGCATTGGTTGCGCCGGGACCAGAGGTGACCAAGACCACGCCAGGTTTACCCGTCGCCCGCGCATAACCATCGGCAGCGTGAGTAGCTGCCTGCTCATGGCGGACTAAAATATGGGGTACTTTGCAGCTCTTAAACAAAGCATCGTATATATGCAATACTGCACCACCGGGATAGCCGAAGATGAATTCAACACCCTCGTCTTCCATGGCACGCGCGATCATTTCGCCGCCAGATAACAACTCCACTGAAATATCCTCGATTCAGTTTGAATACGCAAAAATCTTGTTAATAGCATCGCCGAGGCAAATCCTCAGCAAAAGGTATGAAACAAGAACAAAGATGTCGAAACACATTACCACCGGTTCTCAGCCGACACGGCTGATTTCCGGGCGAAACGCCAAAATGCTGCCAAGCAGCGTTTATATGCATCGCGGGATAACGCGGTGCGGGCAATCTCGCAACACAGGTCATGTGTCTGCAGAGTGAATGGAACTACTCGTAGGTAGCAGTACGACACGATGAGCCATACTCTGTACTTAGGCCGCAGGTAAGCGGCGCGGATAACAGCCATTTGCTATCAAAAAGATAGACCGCGTATTTTTTAACCTATGGCCTTCTATGTCAATACCAAACAAAGACTTAATTCAGGTGATTTGCCGATAGCCTAAGAAATAACTAACACTTAGCCTTGTTTTGAACGCGGTTTTTCCACGCCGCAATTTATCTGCCATAATCTAAGTAACGATACGTCACGGTTATTATTAATTATGAAAACTAAGGCCCTCACAATTGCACTTTGCGCTGGCTTATTGGCTACCCATTTTTCTGCCTACGCCGACAAAACCGGCTATTACCGCTGGGCTGACGATGACGGCAAGCAGCATTTCACCCAACAACCACCACAGGGTCGCAAATACTTCTTTGTAGAAACCCGTGGCGGCGCAACCATGCAGAGCGAGGAATACGGTGACGAGGCAAGTGAGACCGACAGCGATTCGGTAGCAGACGCTAATAGCAATAACGATGCACCAGTGAAAATGGAAATCATCCCCCCCAAGGACCCAGAGCTGTGCGAAAAAGCCAAGGGAAATATGCAGTCATTAAAGGCCAATGGCGCAAGGATTCGCATTACCAATGCCGACGGTAGCAGCCGGATGCTTAATGCCGAAGAAATTAAAGAACAGGAGTATCGAGCGCAGCAGGTCATTAACCAAAACTGCGGTTGATGACTTAATTAGATTCGCTGCAATGCCATATACAAACCGCTGACGGCCAAAGCGATAGCCGCCAGTGGAAATGCCTTTTTCTGATACCAAGGATGGAAGCTATACCGATACAGAAGTGGCAACACTATAATCACCAAGGCCAACTGCGCCAGCTCAATACCCACATTAAAGCTGCCAAGCGCCAGTAATTTTAAGGGGCTTGCGGCAAGTAGGTCTGACAGCACTCCCGCAAAACCAAAGCCATGAATCAGTCCAACCCCCATTGCCAGCCCCCGCTGAAAACGAACATCGACATCCAGCAAAGCCAACACCGCCGCCAAGCTAATTGAAAGCGCAATCGCTATCTCAACGGGTTGCGAGGGCAAGCTAAACCAACCCAAACTGGCCGCAATCAGGGTAAAGCTATGGGCAAGGGTAAACATCGTAACGACTACAGCAACGTCCGTGAACACGGCGCGCAAAGATTGCGTAGCTCCCCCTGCGTGCTTGCGACGTGTTGCCGGCAAGAGCAGCGCTAGTAAAAACAGCATATGGTCATAGCCAAGCAGTAAATGAATAACCCCCTGCCATATAAAGACCTCTGCGGTGTCCAATGCCGAGATTGCCTCCCCCAACGCAAGCGAAGGGGAAGCTGGTGACAAAACACTGATCTGCTTTTCACCACTGAGATCGCTTACTATCAAGGCGCGATGGAGGGGATCAATATCAAATAACAGAGAATAGTCCAGTTTCACGCCCGGCTTCGACAAGCATTCTGAGGCGAGCTGCCAAACAGCGTAATTGCCGTCACTGTGCTCACTAATACCCTCCAGACTAATGAGTAAGGCACAGGGCTCAGTGTTCTGACTCAGTGAAATTTGCCGACGCAATAGTTCTGAAAACTCAGCCTCGACGGCCCGCAACTCCCCCCAGCTAACGGCAGCATCGGCATTCGCATCCAGAGTCTGAATACGCGCCATATCCTGTACGGCAATATCCAAGCGGATATGCTCGGCAGTAATATACATAAAGCTATCACTGGCTTTATGAGCCAAAGCGGGCAGCGCAAAAATAACCATCACTAGCGCTGTGACAAGACTGGAGATTGAGCGCCTCATAATGGTTCTGCTCCGCGACTGGCGGCACGAGCACGGGCAAGAATGACCTCATCTGGCCACTCCCGCTGATGAGCCCAATTCTCTTCAGCCATGACCAAAGCAGCTTGCGCATCCTGCTCGATATCTAATAGGAACTGGGCGTAAGCGCGCTTGTGTAAAATCTCGCCGCGCCACAGCGCTTCGTCAAACCGCTTTCTTAGCATGGCGATTAACTGTTCGCCCTCGCCAAGCTGCTTTTGCGCAATTGCAGCACTGACCGCCAAGGCGTCAACTGCCAAGTAATCCTTACTTACGGCAATGACGTCTTGATAATTGGCCAGCCTTAACTGCTCACCCGCCAAGCGCGCTCGGGTATATAAATCATCTGGTTGAAGCTGCAGTGCTAACCTCCAAATTGCCACGCTATCATGACGACCAGCGCGCTCCGCGATATCCGCCAAGGTTCCGGTTGCCCACGCCAAGGCCTGACGATCAGCCAACAAGCCCGACTTTGCCATCGCTAACTTCAAATCGTGATAGGCCTTTTCAGCATCCCCTGTAGCAGCTTGCAGTTGCTGGCTACAACTCGCCGCATACAAGCTGTTTTCATCATTTTTTAGCGCGGTGCAGGCTTTCTCTGCTTCTTGGTATTCGCCGGAGACGAAGCTGATGGAAAAATGCATCATCAAGGATTCGAGACTGTCACCACCTTGCTGAGAAAGAGTACTTAAATCGGCTAGAGCTTCGTCAAATAAATGCAGGCTCTGCTTGAGAGATGCGCGATAAAAATAGAATTGACCACTGCGATCGCTATCGGGAATAGCGGCTAGTTCGCGTTCAACATCGCCTAAATAGCGGGGATTTGCAGTGCGTCTAAATTGGACTAGTGCACGCTTCGCTGCTACGAGATGCTCCTGAGGACTACTCGCAGAGAGTGGACTCACCACGGTCGAAGACGCATTAAGACTCAGTATTATGGTGCTGTCGTCGCTAGGCCGATGAATTGCCGGGCCGTCAACTGATCCTGCAAACACAGGCCCAGACAACATTGATATGACAAACCACGTTGCAGTGCCAAAAAAAATAACGCGACGATGAAACCATCGCCGCGCTATTCCATGAGCCAAACTATGGCCAGTGAGATTACAAACTATCGACATTAATCGGGTCGAAACTGTCTGTAATATTTTTGTCGTTCACTGATACAGGTTCGCCATTCTCGCCCTGCAAAGCCACAGATGCGATTAGCTGCTCGCCGCTTATTGGCGCATTCGCGCCAGCGCCTTTTCCGTCGTACTTGCTGTCACTGTTACACGCGACCAGACCAAGACCCAAGCACACAAACAGGCTACATTTAATGATGGTTTTCATAAACGCCTCCTTATTGGCTAGCCAATCCTGCGCCAGGAATCGGAGTGTTCAGATAAGGGAACACCGTGAGATAATCCGCTTTTGATGGCAAAGCGCCATCGTTTACTACTCTACCCGAGTTAATTACTACAGGCGTTGAGCCACTCAAATCACAGGTTTGAAGCATATTTGGATTCGGGGTTGGATCACCCGCATCTAAGCCACCGACCGCACCTTCAGCCACTGTCAAGGCAATGTCGACGACATCATCAATTGGGCGACGACCATTCGGGAAGCCCGCAAGATCGCAACCGAGAAAACCTAGATCACTTTGCAAATCAATCCCTGTAATAGGAACTGCCGTATTCAAGCGCAGCATCTCGCCGGGAACAGTCAGATTTGCAGACTTTGTCAAACCTTCTACGCCGGTGACAAATGCAGCCAAGAGGTCATTTCTTGGCGTCGTCGGAACGGTGGTCGCCTGGGGAAACAAGACATCAACCAACACAGGCAGCGTCGGATACAATACATACGCGCCAAAATTGTCTACATCGCCAGACGGCTCACTTGCGTTAAACTTGTCTTTATCGGTAATACCAATGACAACTTCGTTGACTAATGGGCTACCCAAACGAGAGACCTGCGTCCACGCACCAATCTCTACTGACGGACCTTTTCCTGATGCAGTATCAGTCGGGCCAGTCGGTGATGGGTTAAGCACACGACCTTGACGCTTACTAGCTGTCGTCCACGCACCGATTACAGTATCGCTGCCGCTTGTGAGGCAGTCGGACGCCACTTCCAGCGCTAGAGAGGTTACGTTCTTATCACCAATGGTGTTGCTGCGAGAATCACGCGCACCCAGTGGATTGAGGTTAACTTGGTCGAAAATTTCGCCGAGGTTTACCACAAAGCCTTCTTGACGCTGCCCTACAAACAAACGCCCCGGAGTCGAACAGCCAGGTATGGCGACGTCATAAATAAACTGATCGGCGTAACTTGCGTACTGAGGAATCGTGTTGGTCCCGATATTGTCTACTGGTTTAGTGAATGTGCTTACGCTGCCACCTGAAGCAGTAACTGGATTACTAGCACCTGTGCGTCGGTCACCGCTCACCACGTTGACTGTGTATGTTTCTACCACGTTGAGTAAACCAGTTCCATTACCAGAACCACGACCTACTGCTGCTAATGGCACCTGAACCTCGGCGCCATCTGGGCCAATTGCTATGCCGCCATTATTAATCAAATCCTCTGCATTGGCTTGGCCGTAGGCGTTATTGAATTTAAATTGGAAGGTGAGGTCTTCAACGGCATCGCCGTCGTTATCGATATGAATCTCGTAAAGCGCAGTGGGATCCATGGTGAAATAGTTGGGCCCGCCGTAAGAATCTTGTAGCGGTTGGTAGTTGGCGATCAAGGTCACAAAATCGCCACGATCCGCTTCATAGCTGCGGAACATATAGAAATCGGTGCCATCAACCTTGGGCGATCCCGCAATAAATGGCGCCTCTCGGTGACTGGATGCTAGGGCAAATGAACTGATGATACTTGCGCTGAGTAATGACAGTGCGAAAACCTGCCCCCGTTTAGATATTTTCATTTTTACACCTCGGTTATTATGTATTGACCGCCATTTGTACGCGGCCCCACACAACACAGATCACTAAAATAAAAATATCCTTGCGGCGGCAGTCAGCTCACCCGACAAAACCTACTGCAAGCGCGGCACCTTAAATACAATATTTTCGTCTTCCACCGTCGCCGTAATAACTTGCCCCGGAGTAAACTCGCCTTTTAATATCCGCTGCGCGAGGGGGTTTTCAAAGCGCTGCTGAATAGCCCGCTTCAATGGCCTCGCGCCGTAAACTGGATCAAAACCGACATCGGCAAGTCGATTCATGGCCTCATCGCTCACCTCTAGACGCAACTCGCGCTCAGCAAGCCGCTTATTCAAAATCTCTAATTGAATACCGGCAATCGCTTGCACCTGAGTTCTGTCCAGGGGCTCAAATACCACTAGCTCGTCGACTCGGTTTATGAACTCCGGACGGAAATGCCCGGAAACCACATTTAAAACGGCCTCTCTCATTTTATCGTAACCACTCGCCGCCAATGTCATTTCCTGAATCACATCTGAGCCAAGGTTTGAGGTCATCACTATCACGGTATTTCGAAAATCCACCGTCCGGCCTTGACCATCGGTTAAGCGGCCGTCATCTAGAACCTGCAATAAAATATTAAACACATCGGGATGGGCCTTTTCGACCTCATCCAATAGCAACAATGAATAGGGGCGCCTGCGCACAGCCTCGGTCAAATAGCCACCCTCCTCATAGCCAACGTAACCTGGAGGCGCACCGATTAAACGAGCGACTGAGTGCTTCTCCATAAATTCAGACATATCGATGCGCACCATCGCGTCTTCACTATCGTAAAGAAACATCGCCAGGGCTTTGCACAGTTCCGTTTTACCGACACCGGTTGGCCCTAAGAACATAAAGGAGCCGTTGGGGCGATTCGGATCACTCAAACCTGCCCGCGACCGCCGCACTGCATTCGAGACCGCATCGACCGCTTCAGTTTGCCCAATCACGCGGCGATGCAATTCGTCTTCCATACGCAATAATTTGTCTCGCTCCCCTTCCAGCATTTTGCTAATGGGAATGCCTGTCCAGCGCGACACCACCTCTGCCACCTCTTCTTCGGTGACCTTGTTTCGCAATAGCTGCATGTCACCGTGATCTTCCTTATCGGCGTCAAGTAGCTGCTTTTCTAAACCGGGAATAACGCCGTACTGCAATTCTGACATGCGCGTGAGATCGCCAGCACGGCGAGCGTTATCCATATCCATCTTGGCTTTTTCTAGATCCACTTTAATTTGCGCAGAACCTTGCAAGGCCGCCTTTTCTGCCTTCCAAATTTCTTCTAAATCAGCGAACTCTTTGCCAACCTTTTCGATATCAATATTTAATTTTTCTAATTGCTTACGAGCCGAATCATCGTCTTCTTTTTTGACCGCCTCGCGCTGAATTTTCAATTGAATTAAGCGTCGCTCAAGCCTATCCATCACCTCTGGTTTGGAATCAATTTCCATGCGAATACGGCTCGCCGCTTCATCGATTAAATCGATGGCTTTGTCCGGCAGCTGACGATCGGTGATGTAGCGCTGGGATAATTTCGTCGCAGCAATGATCGCCGAATCGGTAATATCGACACTGTGATGCACTTCATAGCGTTCTTTTAATCCGCGCAAAATAGCGATGGTATCTTCCTCAGAGGGTTCGTCTACCAAGACCTTCTGGAACCGTCGCTCAAGTGCCGAGTCTTTTTCAATAGACTGGCGATATTCATTTAAAGTTGTGGCGCCAACGCAATGTAACTCACCACGTGCGAGCGCGGGCTTGAGCATATTACCGGCGTCCATTGCCCCCTCCGCCTTACCGGCGCCAACCATGGTATGCAACTCATCAATAAATAAAATGACCCGACCTTCTTCTTTGCCGAGTTCATTTAAAACCGCCTTTAAACGCTCTTCAAAATCACCGCGAAACTTGGCGCCTGCCAACAGCGCTGCCAAATCCAACGACAGTACGCGCTTGCCCTTTAAGCCTTCTGGGACTTCACCATTAATAATACGCTGCGCCAAGCCTTCAACAATGGCGGTTTTACCCACCCCCGGCTCCCCAATCAATACTGGGTTATTTTTGGTTCTGCGCTGCAAAACTTGAATGGTGCGGCGAATTTCATCATCGCGCCCGATCACGGGATCGAGTTTGCCCGATGCGGCACGCTCGGTGAGATCAATCGTATACTTATCTAATGCCTGCCGAGACTCTTCTGCCGAGGCGTCGTTCACCGGCTGACCGCCGCGCACTTTATCTATGGCGGCAACTAGCGCAGGTTTAACAACGCCGTTGTCAGTGAGTAATTTTGCCGTCTCGCCGCCGACCTCGAGCATGGCCAACAAAACCAATTCACTTGATATATAACTGTCTTGGCGTTGCTGCGACAGCTTATCGCAAACATTAAATACTCTTGCCAAGGTTTGTGACACGTGGACATCACCGCTCGCGCCCTGCACCGTGGGCAAACGGTCTAACTCAGCGGCGACTTTCTGCTCCAACGCTGGCAAATTTGCGCCCGACTGCCCAAGTAATGGCCGCGTGCTACCACCCTGCTGTTTTAGCAGGGCAGACAATAAATGTACGGCCTCTATATATTGATGATCTTTCCCCAGCGCGAGCGATTGCGCGTCGGCCAGCGCGGTTTGCAATGAATTAGTGAAACGATCAGCACGCATGTCAGGTTCTCCAAAAAATCGATGAAACGACGAAGTGATACTTCGCCCTCCCTGAACTATAAATGGGGCGTTAACAAATGAAATTCAAGGCTAGATAGAATAAGGGGAATTAACTACGGGACTATTTGATATAGATCAAACTAAGCTGACGACCGGTTTGACCATCGCGACGAAAGGAATAAAAACGATTGGCATCTGCAAAGGTACACATATTGCTGCTACCGACCCAGGCTACACCCAACTTTTGGAGTTGAGCGCTAGCAAGCGCATTGAGATCGGCGTAAAAATGTCCCGCTCTTTGCACCGATGGCGTAAATGCTTGGGTGATTTGCTCCGCGGACACTGCGCCAAAATTATCAATAAATGCCTGATACACCTCAGCGCCAACTTCAAAGTGCGCGGCAGAAATCGCGGGCCCAATCCACGCCATAAGTTCTTGCGGCGGGCAATCGAAGGACTTCACCGTATTTGCCAACACACCTGCACACAAGCCTCGCCAACCGGCGTGTGCAGCGGCCACCTGACCACCATCTAGGCGACAAAATAAAACCGGCAGACAATCTGCCGTCATGATTCCGCATGCGAGTCCGGACTGCGCTGTAATCGAGGCATCAGCAATAATGGGAGCTGGGCTCGCGCCGCTGGCACAATGTACGTCAACGCCGTGCACTTGTTGCAACCAGCCAATGGATTGCAGTCCGTCGCAAACGTCGAGCAGTCCGGCACGATTTTGCTGTACGCTAGCGGCATCGTCATCAACATGATCGCCCAAATTGAAGCTCGCGTAGGCCCCACCGCTAGCACCAACAAGACCTGCTGGCGCTAGCCGTGTCGTTGCCAAGGCGACAATATTTGCGGGTGCCGGCCAATCGGGCTTTATGAAGTCGTCTATGATCACTTTTCTACTCGGCTCAAATTGAACGCGCCAGAACCCTAACGCTGAGAGAATCTAGCGGACATCTTCCGTTGCCAATACCGCCAACAGGGCTTTCATATCTTCGGGCAAAGGCACTTCCCACGACATGGTATCGCCACTGATTGGGTGTTCTAACTCCAATTTGCGCGCATGCAGTGCCTGCCGGCCAAAACCACGCAGCGTGGTGATCAGCAAATCGGTTGCGCCCTTGGGCAGGCGTGGACGCCCCGCATAGAGCGGATCACCCAATAAAGGGTACTTAATATGAGCCATGTGGACGCGGATTTGATGGGTGCGTCCCGTTTCTAGAAAACAGCGGATATGGGTGTGATTTAAAAAACGGCGCGTCACCCGATAGTGAGTAACGGCTTCCTTTCCACCCACTTGTGACACCGCCATTTTTGTACGTTGACGTGGATGCCGGCCCATGGGCTCGTCAACCGTACCACCGCCTGTCATGGTGCCAAACACCACCGCGTCATATTCACGGTGTACTTCCCTCGCCTGCAGTTGCGCAACCAAGCTGGTGTGCGCTTCCAGGGTTTTAGCGGCAATCATCAGTCCGGTGGTGTCGCGATCAAGGCGGTGGACAATACCGGCACGGGGGACTTTATCGATTTCCGGGAAATGATTGAGCAGCGCATTCAGCAGGGTGCCGTCAGGATTACCGGCACCGGGGTGGACAACCAAGCCCGCGGGCTTGTTAATCACCAGAACATGATCATCTTCATACACAATATTAAGGTCGATTGGCTCCGCTACCGAGCGAACCTCAACCTGCAGCTCCGCCTTCAATACCAGCGTATCGCCCTCCAGCACCTTGTCGCGGGTGCGGCGAACATCGCCATCTACGGTTAACTCACCGCTTTTTATCCAGGTTTGCAGCCGCGAGCGCGAATACTCGGGGAACAACTGCGCCGCCACTTGGTCGAAACGCTCACCATTGAGGGCGTCGGGGACGATTTCCTGTCGATCAATTATCTCGGTCATATGTGATTCTTTATACCATCATCCGGCTGTGTTTAAATAGCAGGCCCTCGCCATGGCAAGGGGTCGTCGGGGATCTTCCGCTATTTGGAAAAATTACATGAAAGCTGTCGTAAAAGTCGTTGTACTACTATTTATTACCGTTTTGATCGCCGCCTGCGCTGGCGAACAAGACCGCCCAGATTTGTCCGAACGGGAAATCTATGAAACGGCGCAAGGCTACCTGAAAAGCAAGAACTTTGCATTGGCTGTCGATAATTTACAGCTGCTGGAAAGCCGCTACCCATTTGGGCCCTACGCTGAACAAGCACAACTCGAAATCATCTACGCCCATTACCGCCGAGGCGATAATGAGGCCGCCGTGGCCGCCGCAGACCGCTTTATACGCCTGCACCCACAGCATCAAAAAGTGGACTACGCCTATTATATGCGCGGCTTGGCAAACTACACCGATGGCGAGGGCTTTTTAGAGCGTTTTATCCCCACCGATATGACCCAGCGCGACCCAGGATCGACCATTCAATCCTTTGATGACTTCCGCCAGTTGCTGCAACGCTTCCCAGACAGCGAATACGCAGATGACGCCAAAGCCCGCATGATTCAATTGCGCAACCGCCTGGCCCGTTATGAAATCAACGTGGCCAACTATTACTTCAAACGCAAAGCTTACTTAGCAGCAACTAACCGCGGTCGCTATGTCATTGAAAACCTACCGCAAACACCCGCAATACCGGACGCACTCGCGGTAATGGTACAGGCTTACTTGTTGCTGGGAATGAACGATTTAGCGGATCAGTCTTTATCTGTGCTGCGCAAGAATTTCCCTGATCACCCTTCACTGGACAAAAAGGGCAACTTTATCAGCCAAGTTGGTATTGAGCAGGAAGGGTCGTTTGTGAACAAGGCCACGCTGGGCTTGTTTGACCGTTACGAGCCGCCGAAATTTGATAACAGAGAAGAAGATTGAGACCTTGCTATACGCCGGAGGACTGACGTCTGGCGTCTGACGTAAAACCGCAAAGCCCGAGGTGTATTAATAATCTCGGGCTTTTTTTATAGATCGGTAGGGGCCTAGAAATAGCCCTTCGCCTAAACTGCGAGCCATTGCCCCGACGTCAGACTTCCACCCAGCTCATCTGCTTTTGACCTTTCGTCAGACTTCCGACCCCCGACGTCCGGCTATTTCCCCAGCAGCATCTCTCAGCTAGATGCCGTAGGACTGGCGCCGGACGTGTAAAACCGCAAAGCCCGAGGTGTATTAATAATCTCGGGCTTTTTTATTGACTCAGAAAGAAACCAAGAACAACCCCGCAGCCTGAACTGCGAGCTTTTCATCAGACACCAAACTTCCAGCCTGCTCATTTGCTTTTGACCTTGCATCAGGCTTCAGACCCCCGACGTCCGACTGTCTCCGCAGCAGTATCTCTCGGCTAGATGTCGGAGGACTGGAGTCTGGCATGTAAAACCGCAAAGCCCGAGGTCTATTAATAATCTCGGGCTTTTTTATAGATCAGTAGGGCTCTCGGAATAGCTGCGCCGGTTGAGCTACCGGCCGCTCGTCAGACATCCGACTCCCGACGTCCAGCAGTCTCCTCAATATACTCCTGCAATTTAGCCTCTGCCTCTTCGCCAAACAAGATCTCGCAGGCTTCTTTTAAACCTGGGGCCTTGATAATTTCCTCGCGACGCACCACCAGTGAAATCTTGGAGCGGCGACGTAAAAAGTCATCCAATTTGCTAATCATTTCACGCCGGGCGGCATGCTCAATCTCACAGCGCAGATACTCGGCGTTTTCAATCAACAGCTCAGCACAGCTGGGATCTTCGCGAATCATTTCCAACATTTCTATTGCGCTGCGACCGTAGCGCCGCCACAGGCGCTGGGTTAGCGGCTCGGACGAGGACGGATCGGTCATCTCATCCAGCCCCATTAACTTAGCCTGATGCATAAATTCTTCTTTAACGCTGTTGCTGGGCTCGCCATACCAGCACTTTTCCGGGTATGGCACCGCAACACCCAGCTTGGCAACAACATCAGACACCTCATCGCCAACATTCAGGCAGTCGGTCAGCTTGCCGCCAAAAATACTCAGGTGTTTGTCTTTGTGGCTTATGTCGATGGCGTGCTTGCGCGACAGTTTGACCCAATCCGCAACCCCGTCCTGACCTTTTAGCGCGAGAGGGCGCACCCCGCAGCGCTCGGCTATCACATCGTCCACCGTTAGCGGTCGCTCTAGATTTAGCAGGGCGTTAACGTTGTCTAGCACAAACTGACGATCCGCCGCCGTCATCTCTACCTCGGGGCTGGCCTCTTGGGTATCGGTGGTGCCAATACAGGTTTTCGGTCCCATTGGAATCACAAAAAATAGACGCCCATCACTGGCGAAGAAGGTAAGAATTCGCTGGGTGTCAGATACGCGGTCAACAATGAGATGAACGCCTTTAGAAAACAAGTGACGGTGTTCTGTGTGCTGCCCGGTGAGCTGGTTATGCGTGTCGACGTAGGGTCCGCAGGCGTTTATTAACACACGGCTGCGCACTGTAAATGTCTCGCCGCTGAGATTGTCTTTCAGACGCGTACGCCACAAGCCCCCTTTACGCTCAGACCCCAAGGATTCCACGTAATTCGCCGCAATACAGCCATAATTTAAGCTGCTGCGTATAAAGTTAAAAACAAAGCGCGCGTCATTGTCGTAAAGGTAACAATCGGAATATTCAAAGCCGCCAGCGGCCTGTGAAGTGTTAATAACACCTTCGCGCTTACTCAAGCCAGCAGCACTTAAATACTTTGGCGCACGGGTCACGAAGCGACCAAAAACCCAGTAGACGATGGTGCCGAGATAGACCAAAAATGCGGGAAAGCGAAAACCTTTTTGAATGGTGGTGAGAAAACGGATTTCTTTCACCGTTGACGGATAGCTGCGCATCAAATGATTGCGACTGCGGCAAAGTTTATCAACTAAAAAGTATTCGTGATTTTCTAAATACTTAATGCCACCCCAGGCCAGGTTTGAGGAGTTAGAGCTGGTTAAACCAGCAAAGTCACCTTTATCAACCAGCGCCACTTTTACGCCCTTGGCAGCCAGGGAGGCAGCCGAAACAGCACCGTTAATACCGCCACCTAAAATAAGTACGTCGAAATAGCCATCGCGTAGTTTACTGACGTTACTTGCCCGTAATTCCATTACAATCCTGACGTTAAGCCAAAGGGTTAGAGGATCAGTTCAATCAAATTTGACTGTGACTACTGAGGTGCTTTCTGACTCCAGCAAGATGGTTCAAATCAATACTGCGACTCTAGGCCCGCTCTTTAATCTGAAAACCAATGTTCTCAAAAGTACTTTAGAGCACTGTGGAGAATAGCAATACGGTGCCAGCCTCTCGCCGGATTAGCCTATATCAGCAGCGCACAATAAAAAACATTGCAAGCTCATTGCGTACAAAGAACTCAGTCGCCGATCACCCACTTTTGAGTAATCGGATAGCGACGATCTCGACCAAAGCCACGCTCGGTAATCCGCGTGCCGATAGGTGCCTGGCGTCGTTTGTACTCGTTCAGGTCCACGAGGCGCAATATGCGATAAACCATTTCCCGATCATAGCCCTCGGCAATGATCGCTTCGGCACTTTCATCTTGCTCAATATAGCGCTCAAGAACCTGATCTAGAATATCGTAGGGCGGCAAGCTATCTTGGTCTTTCTGGTCCGGTGCCAACTCCGCCGAGGGCGGCCGATCAATAACCCGCTGAGGAATAACCGGTGACACAGTATTGCGGTACCTTGCCAACTCGAACACTCGGGTTTTAACCACATCTTTTAATACATCAAAGCCACCGGCCATGTCGCCATACAGAGTAGAGTAGCCGACTGCCACTTCGCTCTTATTACCGGTTGTGAGAACCAAATACCCTTTCTTGTTGGAAATCGCCATTAGCAATACGCCACGACAACGCGCCTGCAGATTCTCTTCCGTTTTGTCGGCGGCCATGCCAGCAAACTCATCACTTAATGCCGCCATAAAGCTATCGTACATTGCTTCAATCGACATCACTTTATAGCTCACACCCTGCACATTGGCTTGGGATTGTGCGTCTTCCATACTCATAGATGCGGTGTAGCGGAAGGGCATCATCACCGCCTCAACTCGATCAGCACCCAGTGCATCAACCGCTATCGCCAAGGTCAAGGCCGAGTCGATACCGCCAGAAAGGCCCAGTACAACGCCGTTAAAGCCGTTTTTGTTAACGTAGTCTCGAACACCCAAAACTAGCGTCTCATAGATATCTTCTAGGACTGGGCGCAAGTCACTGACTTCACCATCGTCGAAGCGCAAACGCCGGCCATCCCAGCGAGCATTCACACAGTTTAGATATTCCACATAGGCGGGACTGCGCGCAATTAACTCGCCCTCAGCAGACACCACCATCGAGGCCCCGTCGAACACCAGCTCATCTTGGCCACCAACTAGGTTGCAATACACAACTGGCATGCCACCTTGCCAAGCGCGCTGCGCCAACAAGGCCTCGCGTTCAATTTGCTTGCCGGCGTGAAAGGGCGACGCACTCAGATTTAGCATTAACTGCGCGCCCTCTGCTTTGGCACCGGCAGTGGGTGCATCTTCCCACACGTCTTCGCAAATACTGATGGCAGTCGGCACGCCGAAGATATCCATTACCAGGGTGTGGCGACCTTCTTTGAAATAACGTTTTTCATCAAAGACGCGGTAATTTGGCAGGCACTGTTTGTGATATTCATTGACCAATTTGCCACCGAAAAACACCCCTGCGGCGTTAAATAAGTCGCCGTCGATCGAACGCGGGTAACCAACAACCACATAGCATTTGGGCGCGTGAGACGCGATGCGCTGCAGTGCGCGCTCAATGCGATGCGCTAAACTCGCACGCAGCAATAAATCCTCAGGCGGATAACCTGTAACCACCAGCTCAGGGAACAAAATCAATTGGGGGTCGTGGCGCGACACCGCTGTTTCGATTGTGGCAATAATCTTATTGGTATTGCCCTCGATATCTCCGACGACGGGATTTATCTGAGCCATTACGATACGCAGGGAGGTCATTAATGCAATTCCATCTATAAAAACGAGGCCTCGCCCAGTCGTCCCGAGCAAAGCACATGAATACAGCTGCATATTCTAGCAAATAAGCGGGAGTGCATCCCCCACTATGGACGTATAAACTACGCTTTGACTAACATCAGGGCATATTATGTCGTTTGCGCAAGAATTCTCCCAGCAACGGGCCATCATGCGAGTGTACAGCGCCTACCGCTTTGTACTCGCCGCAATGATTCTTATCGCCCTGATTTTCGGGCCCGCAAACTCCACCCTTGGCATCACTGCACCAAAATGGTTTGCCATCGCCGTTATTGGCTACGTTATTTTTGCTCTGCTTGCCTTATTTATTCATACCTTATTTAGCCAGCGCTATTCCCAGACTCAACTATTTTTCGAGTTCTTTGTTGATATCGGCGTCATTATGGTAATGAGCTATTGCTCTGGTAGCGCAGACTCTGGTCTACCACTGCTACTCATCGTCACCATCAGCGCGGCTAGCATTATCATGCCTAGCCAGCTCAGCTTGGCCATCGCCGCCCTTGCCACCATATCCACCATCAGCGAAGTTGCGGCGCACACTTTAAGTGAGCGGGTATCAGCCCAACGCTTTATCGTCGCTGGAATGACGGGCACTGCCTACTTCTCCGCCGCTATCGCAATTCGCTATCTAAGCGCTCGTATCGTAAAAGCCCAGCAGTTGGCCGAACTACGCCGCGCCGATATCGAACAACTATCGCGAATCAACCAGCGCATTGTTCAAAGAATGCAAACAGGGATTGTGGTGATGTCCCCAAGCGGACAAATCAAACTCATCAACGCCGCCGCTACTGAGTTACTCGATATCCCAACACCAGTAGTAAACAATAATCACTATGTACCGGCCATTCTTATCGACATGGCCCGAAGCGCAGAGAACTGCGCAAAGGTCATTTCTATTGGGTCTCGACATCTAGATGTGCACGTCAACATGAGCGTGCTTGAACAAAGCAAAGACAGCGATCGCCTACTTTATATCGAAAATATCAGCAAAATTACCCAGCGAGCACAGAATTTAAAGTTAGCATCACTGGGTAGATTTACTGCCAGCATTGCCCACGAAATCCGCAATCCACTCAGTGCTATTAGCCACGCAGCCCAGCTACTGGCAGAGAGCCCCGATCTACAAGCAGCGGACCAACGCTTCGCCGCTATTATTCAAAATCACGCTATGCGCATGAACGATATCATTAAAAATATATTGGAAATGTCGCGCGGCCGCAGCCCTGAGCCAATGCGTTTTAGCTTGAGCACTTGGCTAGAGAAGTTCCTAGATGACTGGCAACCTGTGAGCCACACGCCACTGGATATAGAGTTCGATAAGGCTTTGGAAAATGATGATGTGAACGTCGATCGCAGCCAGCTGATGCAAATTATTTCTAATATCGCAGAAAACGGCGCTCGCCACGGTGCGCAAACCAATGACAAAGCCGTGCTTACTTTTCGCTGCCTGAAAAATCCGAGTTCCGGTGCGGTAAGTCTTGATATCATAGACAACGGTCCCGGCATAAACTCGGAAGACGAAGACAAAATATTTGAGCCCTTTTTCACAACCCAAGAGCAAGGAAACGGCCTAGGCCTCTATCTTTGTCGAGAATTGTGTTTAGCAAATCAAATACATATTTACTATCGTCGAACCGAGTTAGGGGAAAGTTGCTTTCGGCTGCAATTCTCACACCCCGATCGCGGTACGCTTGCCGAATAAAAACGAATATTAAAAGAGCCCATAACAATGCAACAGACTGTGCTAATTATCGATGACGAACCCGATATTCGCGAACTGCTAGACATTACCATTAGTAGGATGGGCTTAAGCACTATCGCCGTCGGCACAGTCAAGGATGCGCTGCAGGCACTGCAATCTGACCCCGCAATCAATCTTTGTTTAACCGACATTAAGTTGCCCGACGGCTCAGGCCTGGAAATCGTCCGCCATATCCAATCGTCAGCCCCCTGCACCGCAGTCGCCGTATTGACAGCCTACGGCAGTACCGAAATTGCGGTAGATGCACTAAAAGCCGGCGCCTTCGACTTTATCAACAAACCAGTTTCCGTCGAACAACTTCGCAATTTAGTGAAAACCGCGCTAAAACTCGGACGCAGAGACACCCAATTTGATGGCAGTAGCAATACTCGCCTACTCGGTGAAACCAACAGTATCGTCACCCTTCGAGAACAAATTATCAAACTTGCACGCAGCCAAGCACCTGTTTATATCAGCGGAGAATCCGGCAGCGGCAAGGAAGTTGTCGCGCGACTTGTGCATGCAAATGGCCCACGCAGCGACGCCCCCTTCGTGCCGGTCAACTGCGGCGCCATTCCCAGCGAATTAGTAGAAAGTGAATTTTTCGGTCACGCTAAAGGCAGTTTTACTGGTGCCTACGATCACAAGGAAGGCCTGTTTGAGGCTGCCAATGGCGGCACGCTGTTTTTAGATGAAGTCGCCGACCTGCCACTAAACATGCAGGTCAAACTACTCCGGGCCATCCAGGAAAAAGCTGTTCGCCGAATTGGCTCCAATCAAGAAATACCCGTCGATGTTCGCATATTAAGCGCCACTCACCGAGACCTAGCCAAAGAGGTCAGCCAAGGGCATTTCCGCAACGACCTGTTCTACCGCATCAACGTCATTGAAGTTAAAGTCCCCAGTCTGCGTGAGCGCGCCAGTGACATACCGTTATTAGCTGAGTTCATGCTAGGCCAAATTGCGCGGGACTGGGAAATTTCTAAACCGAAACTCGACGACAAAGCACTCGCCTCCTTGCAAGCCTATTCCTTTCCCGGCAATGTCAGAGAGCTAGAAAATATTATTGAACGCGCAGCCACTCTCTGCGAAAAAAATATAATAAAAGTACAAGACCTCCAACTTCCGGAAAAACATGTGGGCCACGCAGGTCACTCCGAAAATAGCTCCGCTGCCCATTTACACTCGGCAAGCGGTGACTTGGAAGGTTACCTGGCGGGGATAGAGCAGCAAATCATCAATGAAGCCCTGGAACTTAATCGCTGGAATAAAACCGAATCGGCAAAAATGCTCGGAGTGACCTTTAGGCAATTTCGTTACAAGTTAAAAAAATATCAACTGGATTAAAAAAGGGCGCCAATGGCGCCCTGTCTATTCCGCACTACAGCTTATTTGTAATACCAAAACATACGCTTGCGACCACTGGTAATAGGCTTACCTTCACTTGGTTTAAAGATCGAATCCCCATCTCCGCCAAGCAAGAAGTAACGTATATCCCCATTCAATAAAACCAAACCTGAAATCGCTGTTGGTGGCAAGCCTCCGCCAGCAAACTCCGACTTAACCACCTCTCCTGACAAAATATCAACTTTATATGCAAATGCGCGACCTAGCCCATTGCTACACGTACCAGGAGTAGGTGAGTCCGGCTTATTAGTTGCAAAGTACACCGTCCCTGTTTCGGTCAACGGCGCGTTAACGCCTTTTTCCGACGCTGAATAATTCAAATAGTAGCCAAGGTAGGGCGAGGTACTGCCATCGAAGACATAGGTTTTATCATTGCTAGAATCACAACTAACGCTATTCCCCGTTAAATCACTACTATTAAAACAGGTTAGGGTCGTTTGATTTAACAGATCAGAATCAACAATGGCTGTAAATCCAGCGGCCGATGCCCCCTCGTTTGGATCAATGAGCATATAAAACCGATTCTGCACATTATGCGCAGTACCAGCGGTCGCGGAACCATTAAAAAGAGGATGCTCACGATCGCCAGTTGACGCTACCACAAGATCGAACCCCTCCGTCGGAACCACATCTGGCGGATAGAGCATTTTTCTCGCGTTATTGCCGCTGCCACCCAAGGTCGCAAACTTGGTAAGAATGATCTCCGATGCCGGCGTTGTGGGAACTGGATTCACATAGATATTAGTGGAATCCGATGGGTCAAGGTCGACACGCCAAATATTAGAGGCAACATCAGCCGCATATAGGCGATCTGTGAAGCCATCGCCATCTCTATCCAGCAAGGTTATATCCGCTGGAAATGCACTAGTCAGCGCGCTATTAGTGACACAAACACCCACAACGCCCTCTGTCCCAGAGGTACTGAAACTCGCAGCAGGAACCGCCGCACAATTATTCAGTGCAGCCCAAATTATTTTCCCAGTAATGCCATCCAAGATAACAATACCGCGCCCCATCGTATCTGCCGCAGCCACCGGATCAGCATCTTGCTCCGGAGCATTACCTGCTCCGAATATCAATACAGGTCTCCCGCGGCCACCAATTTTAGTAACCTTAGGCTGAGACCATGTAAAACCTAATTCTGGCAACTGTGTGGTGGTCAACTTCCACATCACCGTCGGAGCCATCGGGTCAGTCACGTTCATTGCGTAGAGTAAACGGCCCCCACGTCGTGCTGACAAATACAGATATTTATCCCCGGCCGTTGCGCCAGTGGTGCGACTGTCCTGGAAGAAAGTTGTCGTACCATCAAAGAAGTAATCCCTAAGCTCTGCGTTTGATGATGCTGGCGTATTCGGAAAGCGAATAGCGGGATCATCGTTAAACTGTCGCGGAAATTGATCAAGAAACTCTGGGGCCACGAAACTCCACAACTCACCACCAGGTCGAACTGTGACTGTGTTTCCGCTATTGCTGATGTTGGCACTACGATTTCCGTTTATAGCGCGGTAAAGCCCATCGTTCGCTCCGTAATACACAACAACACCGATACTCCCGCCGTAATTCACTACTGCAGGCCGCGAATGCAAGACATCACCGTGTATTGACCCGCGCACATTTAAGGAACAGCTGCCATCAGAGCACGGCCCGGCCATTTGTTCATTAGCCGCATTGTCTTCACCGCGCACCCAATTAATAATACTAGCGGTATTTAATGAACTGGTTGACGCAGAGCACTGCACATTGGCGGCAGAGCTGGCATAGACATAGGCGCCAGCGCCCAAGCTAACTGTATAATTATTCGCATCCACATTGGCAAAGCCACTTGTGGAGACGCTCGCACCGGTAATTAAAGACGCATTCAATACCGTCGCAGAACTATTTGTGCCGTTTAATGTACAAGACTGCAGGGCCTGCGCTGACGTTAAACCATGCGCAATTCTCCCCACATTTATCCGGCTTGATACACGAGTCACAGTCGCATTTGTAAATGTGGAATTCGCTGTATTACCGGTACTACCAGTCTTAACAACAAACTGAGTTGCCGACGAAGACTCCACCAAACACGGTGATGAGCTAGTGCAGTTTGAGCTTCCTGCAATACCTGCACCCAACACAACCCGGTCTTCGCTTGTAGAAAAACTAAAGGTCGGCGAACCCGCTGCGTAAGTATACGCACAAGTACGATTACCCGCGTTGCCTCTGGTCTCGCAAACAGCAGTACCTGATATTTGCGCCCGTTTGCCCGCAGTAATTGTGGAGGTCGCACTACTCGATGTAGAAGAAATTATGCTATCTAAGGTACTCACTAAATCACTATTAGACGTTTTAAATTCAGTTAATGCCGCATTAGCGACACAGCCCGAACTCGGACAGGTATAAACACGCCGGGCATCTTGGTTTGCTAAGAAGTCCACACGTAGCATTTGAGCCACACCACCCTTTTGCACCAAATCACCATCGGGTGCATCGAACGCAAAACCATCACCCTCGGGACTATTCTTCCAGAAACCGGTCAGCGGCCATTGTGCTTGATTAGTCGGTGAATTTGTCGTCCAAAAACTTTGCGCACCGTCCACCAAACCGCCGGTAACCGGGTTCACTATCGACTGTGAATTAGTTGTAGGATTGGTCGCATCGGTCAGTACAATGCCACCATTAAGATCAACGCCAAATTGGAATTGCTTTACATTGCCCAGCCAGCGCGGGCCGCCAGATGGATTAGGACGGAACATCGCAATATAAATCTGGTTTTCGAAAGTACCTTGGGTATTTGCGCTCACTGGCAGTGTTGCAGACGAAAAGACACTATTTACGTCTAGTACTTCATTAAAAATTTCGCGGAATATTGCGGCTAAATCTGCATGTTCAGTTGATCTGACTTGATAGGCTTTACCACCACCCACATCCGCAATTGCGCCAAGAAAAACCAGCTCCTCCGCGACCTGAGATTCGACCGCGGGGTCGTACACTGCAATAGAATAAGTGGTAACGTTACGATCAGCTTGAGCGCTATCATCCACATCTACTTTGTGCATGAAGTAAGCCCACTCATCTCCCCAAAAATCATTGGCTGGGTTTTTATTGAAACCGCTGATATTACGTATCGTAGCGTAATTATTATACTCCGCCGTTCCATTCGCATAGCCAAATGCTGAGGTCAACTGATTAAACAGAACTCCACTTGGATTGTTGTTGCCGTCTTTTACACTGGCATTCGCTGCAGTTGCATTGCCAATATAAACCAGAACAGAGTCTTTACATAAACCGCCAGCTGTTGCTAATGAGCTGTAATTTACCCCAGAACACGACGCTGAGGCCCCGAGACCGTTTAACGCCGCCCAACTTTCAGAGATCATATCTCCCATCTCCGACGCGTTAGCAGTGACGCCACTATCAATCGCTTTTAATTTTGCGACAAAGGCATCAATACCGGCAGACGTCAACAAAGTTGGAGGGATGATCAAATACCCACATCCATTGTTACCGTTTCCTAAACTTGTGCCATTCGGATAATTAGTGTCGATCCTGTTTTTGTTAAACACCATCAAACCGACTTTAAGACCGCCCAAATCATCAATGTCGTCTTTAAGCGACAGGACTGCGTTTACCATCGCGCACTGTTCCATACCACCAACAGTGGTCGCGCCAAGTGCTGGAATACCCGCGTTATCACTATAAACGCAGCCGTGAACAGCATTGGCATTCACATTACCACTTGTATGCCACGCCAAAAGGACCGTCTGTGCTTCAGACGACGGCGAATTTCCGACGAAAAGATCGATATCTTCGGCGATCGCTATGCCACCAGATACAAATAAAAATGTGACGGCGGAGATTAAAGTTCTCATCGTGTGATTGATTGCGTGCATGACTACCTCACCATTTTTAAATTCTTAAATGCGCGCCCTTAAAGACACGTTGTTCCTAATGCAGCACGAAGGTAGACACCTTGATGCATTTCTAAATTTGTGCCGGTTACGACATCAGTTACGTTAGCTTGCACATCCCACGTCATTTTGACGCAACCCGAATTTGTTACTGTGGCAATCCCTTCGTCGTCGCGAAAAATATTGGCATCGATATCCTGGGCGGTTCGAATGCAATCTTTATCTTTTGGATAACTCAGTTCAGTACGCAACACTGGAGCAATCCGCAAACAGCTAGGGGGCGGCACAACAGCAACCATATCGGCCACACCGTTGCCATCAAAATCGCTTTGGATATTCGAGTTATTTGTTGGCAGAGGCAGCGAAAAGTTAGCAGGGTTAGAAATATAGGTTTCCAAAGCATTACTGGCAGCCAACTTAGCTTCGACGCGATATTGCTGATTACCCGCAATTTTAAAATTGACATTGCTGCTAGTGAGCATACTAGCCACAATAACACTGAATATACCGAGCATAATCATCACAACAATCAGCACCACACCACGCTGTTGTTTTTCTCGAATCGCACCCATCACTCTCTCACCCCTGCGACGTTTGGCAACATAACGACTGTTGAATACACCTGACGCTTAACGTTGTCACTGTATGGGCCGAGTATCTCCCGCCCAATATTGTATGTTTTAGTATTACTAACATTGCTGCTGGATCGACTACCACGCACTAACATTTTAATTTGAATAGACACCACATTTTGCCAATTTAAGCTGTCAGTTGCCTCCCACTCATAGGTAACACCGGCCGGACACGCCGCAGGCTTGGTATCTACCGTTGGGTTTACAACGTAACAATCAGGTCCGCCATCACCGTCAAGATCGAGACCGTAGTCAAAATGAATATCTTCTACTCCCTCGACCAAGGTGCGAATACCACCACTGCCAGCCCTAAACTCATAACTCTTAAGGCTCGCAATGCCGTCACCCGCGCCAGAGCAGTCATTGCAAGGCGAAATAAAGTACGCATTCACCGTGTAGGGCCACGCTTCAGCCAAGGTCGACAGTGCACCGGTACAACCATTTTCACGAAGGGTTAAGTCTGCTCGATCAGTACTCATTCTGAAACTGAGCGAATCTAAATCACAGCCTGATATCTGAAGATACGGTGTGGTATTTCCGGTGGGAATATTCGCAGCAGTTACTGCTACCGAGTTTGGGTCAACATGACGAACAACGAGAATTTCAGATTTATCCCGTACTTCAGCACTGAAGCAACTAGGTATTGTCAGACCCGGTGCCGAGCTTGCGCTATCATAGGGAAAGGCATTCACCGCTAAGGGCATCTGCACCGGCGTCAATGTGCTATTAAACCCCAAATTCGCCGCCGTTGTTTCACAGGGGCTTGGCGAAGTATAAGTGACCGCGCCGATACCGGGATGGTACTTACCGAAAAAGCCACCTAACGCGACGTCTTCATTAAAAACCTGCAGCGCATAACGCCCGTTCTCAATTTGATCCGAGGTGTTTGCCAGCTCTGTTCTCGTGGTACTCACAGAGGCAACAAGACTAATAATGCCTAGCAGCATAAATGCGCCGAGACCCATGGCAATAAGAAGCTCGACTAAAGACAGACCTCGCTGAGAAGCCTCGACATGATACTCACGCCTAATCATGACAGGTCTCCAATACGAATAATGGCGCTCACAATGCGCCGCAATTTCTCATCGCCGTAGAGATCCTTGCCACAGGTATTATTTTCTGTCGCAGTGACGGTTTCGCTTAAACCTTGCCAAGCGACGGTAATTCGATATGTCTGATCTGCGGCACTTATTTGCTGGACGCAGCCTCTCGCTCCGACCATTGCCCCTACCTTGGCACTGCCAATTTGTTCAGCTGCACCCTGCAGTAAATTATTCCACGCAGTAAGATCCGCATTTGCGATAGCCTGCTGAGAAGCATCGCCAAGTGTACAAGACGTTAAAGCGCTCACGTTATAACCCATGGTTGATCCCGTTGCGCCGTAAGAATAACAAGCGGCGACGGCACGATTAGCATTGATCCTATCGACCATATCTTGCAGGACATTCAAAGCTTGCAAGCGCTGATAGGATTCCGCTTCCTGCTGCACAGTACGCACCATTAAACCGGCCGCGCCCATCAAGCCGACGAGTAATACAACCAAGGCCACCAATATTTCTATTAGTGTAAAACCTGCATTTGTAGAGCGATGACATATTGCCATTAGCAGCTCCCATCATCGGTGATCGTGCTACCGCTTAAAGACACGCGAACACATTTAGCGACACTGTTGCTAGCGGAACTAACTAAGCTGAAGGTGACTGCGCTATCGATACGACCATTACTTCTGAATGCAAAGCTGTCTGCGCTGCCGGTAATATTCACGCCAGAAACTGCGTCTTGCGAGCGTAAGGTATTGCCAGCTGAGATTACTGTCCAACCCTCTACCCAGCCACTGCCCACACGGCTAATTGTGACATCAGCATTTCGTTTGACAGCTTCACTGCGGGCCAGCTGAAATGTTGTGTTTAAATCGCTGGCAACACTGCGCAAGCGTTGGGTACGAATAAAGTCATTAAATGACGGCACCGCAATGCCAGCCAGTATCGCGACAATGCCAAGAGTGACCATTAACTCAAGCAGGGTATAGCCTCGCTGCCGACCTAATCCCAACATCTTGCGCCCCCCGCTGCATGTCCCTTTTGCCCCTGACTGTTCAGAGTGAGCGTGCCACAGCTATCATCACTGGCTTGACCGCTTTTGGGTACCGCTGACACGGTGTAGGTTGGCGGTGTCGCCGCGTTATTCGCCGTGGTGCTAATCGTGAAATTGCTGCTTACCTGGGTAGGCGTCGTTGCCCCCAAATCCGCCATACTCGTCGCGTAGCTGCGCTCATCAAGAAAGTTGCGCTCTTGCATATTTGCCACTTCCATCACATAGCTAGCCGCCGCCGAGCGGTTAGCCCGAACGGTATAATCGCGATAGGAAGGCAGCGCCACCATGACAAGAATGGCAATAATCGCCGCCGTGATCATTACTTCGATTAAGGTGAAACCTTTTTGATTCATGCAAATACCGTCTTGGCCTAGAGCTTTAACCTCAGCTTAGACTAGATGATATTGCGAAGAAGTCAGCAGCACGCTGACAAACGGTAGGTTTTGCCGACGAGCGGCAAAATAACGAGAGATACCGGGAACTAGCGTCGCCAGCAATCAGAGACAGTCTTGCTCGAACCACTTGGCTTGCTAGTCAAGCCAAGCTGTCCTGTTTCATCTACGGTCAGGTCGCCACAGTCATCACCGACCATCGCCCCCGCGCGGCTTGCCCTTAACGTAAAGGCATTGGCAGAAGCAGAACTAGAAGCAATGTTGTAGTAGGCAGCGCCATTCTCTGGCACCTTGGTCAAAAATACCGACGGCAATGTCGATCCTGCAGCCGTCGTGGTATAGCGCCCATTCGTCGTATAATAGCGCTCTAGTGCCTGCGCAGCAGAGAGCAGCGCGCCACTTGCTTCGGCGCGCCGAGATTTCGCTATCTGCGCTTGATAAGAGGGGTAAGCGATAGAGGCGAGAATCCCGATAATCGCGACCGTTATCATTAGCTCCATTAAACTGAAGCCCGCCGATTTTGAAAACCGTATCACTGCAATTGCCTCCATGACTGCCTGCCGGAAACATCGCTTCCGCCACCGGTTTCTGTAATTACCCCGATAGTGCCACTGGTTCCTGAGGTGTATTTGTACTCAAGTTCACCAGCGCCGATAATGCCGGGGGTTTTTATCATTTCCGGACTGCCAATACCACTCGCCGGATAATAATCACCTTGGTAAAGTGCCACGTCTAGCGCATTCACTTTGCCATCGCCATTGATGTCCAAAACAGGGTCACCAATACGACCGCCTGTATCTGCGTCTAACTCCATCAACCAACTATTCCCACCAAACCCACACACACTTTCAGAGGGTATTATTGTCGCGAAAATGATTCTGCCATTGCGAAGTATGGGTTGCGAAACCACTCGCTCTCCTGTCCTCGCTTTAGACGGCGGGTACAAGGGCAAATGCCAGCCGTAAGTCGGCGGTGTGCCGATACTATTATTTGAAACGATACGAATTTGATTCGTCGACGTTGAACCGTTAGCGGTCGTCGCCGCACCCTCAAAATCAATACTTTGAGATAGCAGCTTATCTCTCCCGACAAAGCTCGCACCGTTATCTCGAATACCGTAAAAATCCTGTACGGCAGGCGTAGCAGGTAGTAGTGCATCGCTATTTTCAAAATACTTGCCGGTTCCGAAATAAACCATATAGCCACCCTTGGGGTGAATCCCCACCGTCGGCCTTGAGGTAATCGGCTGGGGATTGCCATCTAGGTCTTCTACTTTATAAAGCGGCGTTGGGACACTGCCGGTTTTATAGGCAACATCCCACTGATTTGTATTGGCACCACTTAAATCAAATTTCCAAAGATTGCCTTTCAAGTCGCCCGCGTAAACAAAATCAGTAACGCGATCATTATTCACGTCCACAGGCACCGGCGTTGCCAATCCATTATCAGTGCCACTCACACCGGTATTGATCGCTTTAATCAAGGCACCGGTCTTTAGATCAACCACAAAGAGTTTTACAGTGTCGCCAGAGTTGTAACCATTGCCAAAGACCGCCACCCACTTATTTGCCCCAGCCGCTACCCTCGCTATAGCGGGCTGACTCATTGCCACACCCAGCTTGTCGGTCGCATTGCTTGCCGTTGCAAACTCCCACAATAAATTTGATGCGCCCATGCTGCCAGGATTCGTTACGTCTATGGCAAATACTGACTTGCCGCCTGCCGCAGTTGAACTTACCAATATAGATTTCCATGTATTGTCGATATATGCGTCAAGCACACGCGGCGAACCATCTACAATATAAGTATGCTCATACTCACTTTCAGTCAATTCGGCTAATTTCGGATACGCTGACACCGGAATATAGGCGAACTTCTCAACGCCGGTCGCCGCATCAAAACCATGCAACATACCGTCATTAGCCCCAACATAAATCATTGCTGTTCGTGACGCCTTGCTGCTCAAAAAGGCCGCATAGCTTGAACCTTCAAGACCGGGCAGCTTGTTATAACCAAAATTTTCGCTAGTGCCGACAAAAAATGGATCTGAATTAATAATATCGCCAAGAATGGCTGTTCGCTCTCGGAACTTGCTTCCTTCATTAGACTTATCACCACGCAGCCATGATAAGCGATCCTTCCCCTCGTCAGCCGCTTGCCCTGCGCGAAGACTATTTTGCTGACTAGTTGCCAATTCATTCCAGTTAGCGAGGGTAAACGCAACCGCCTTAGTCACCTTAGAGCCTTGCTCCCCCACTCCGGTAATAATGTTCCGCGAACCCGGTGCGGGAATACCGCCCTTATTGGTGTCCCAAACGACATCGTTAAGACTACCGTCGCCGTTTAGTGAGTAAGCAATAATTCGACCCGACCATTCCAAACTATTAAAGCTCGCCTGATAGATTAAGGTCCCAGAATCCAAACGTGTCGAGTTGGCGGCGACTGATGAAGCTGACGACTTACTTTCATTGGCAATTGTTTGCAATATATTGCCAAGCTTATTGGCAAAAACCTCCGGTTCAGACGCGCTAAAGAATCCACCTCTCGAGTTTACCGCCGCATGCAACAAGTCATCTATTTTATTAACTTCACTAGAAGTTGGCTTAGGCCAGGTAATGGAAGCACCTGACGAAATTGCATTAAAAGCGGTGTCTGGGTCGATAGTACCAAAGACACCCAAACCCACACCAAAAGTGGTCATATGCTGCCAAAAAGCGGGAGATGTTTTCGACACAGACACGACGTTCGCCATATCAGTACGCAAATCATTTTTCCAATAATACATGGCAACATCAGCCAAGGTACTGGACTCACCATCGGTGAAAGGTGAAACCTTTTTATAGGTATAACTTGCCCCGGTTGGGCCGGTTAGGGTTGGCCCTTCGGTACCGTCATTATTATTGTTTGGACCACCGCTTGTTGCGTTTCCCGACCAGTAGCCATCCGTCATTAATACCGTATAGTTTCTTCTGCACTGCAACTGGTCAGAATTATCATCGGTTCCGGGATCAGCTCCCCAGGGGCCCTTATTGTCCTTACGCGAAAAGTATTTACCGGCGTAATCAATGGCCAAACGCAATGGTGTTCCTGCATTGGGAATTTCACGCTCATATAAAGACTTATAAAATTCCGTCCTTGCCGCCCCGTCAAAGGCACGCACACCGTTCACAATAACCTTGGTTTTCTCGCCATCAATTGTCGTTTCGCCCTGGTTAATGCTACCAAAACCAACCCTTATCCCAGCACCCTGCTCAGCAAATGCATAGCCACTGCCGCCGCGGGCTGTCAGAATTCGTGAGCGATAATAGGTATACCAGTTAGCGAAATTCTGCATTTCCTGCTCATATGTGCAGCTTACTGGGTCTTCATCATTACAATCGTCTCGATTCTCGCGGCCATCCCCGGTGTATGTTTGACCCGAACGAATCTCAACTTCTTTAAAATTACTCCATACCCAATTACTGCCAGTACCTTTGTACCAAAAATACTTCGCAGGCCAATATTTTTTTGCCGATGTTTCATAGCTACATGAACCGTCGCTACTGCACTTATACCACCTGACGCTATTGTAATTATCATTGGCTTCGACATTTAATTTTCGACAGAATTTCGCATCATAGCTGTTTGTAGTTCGATCTGGATTATGCAATGCACACGACGGGTTTGAATTAGGATAGTAACTTCCATCAGCCTTAATCCAAGGATAGTAAGTTGTGCCTGGATTGTAGTAAACGGCATTGACTTGGGGAGAGCGGGAGCGGGCATTAAACCCAACATCTTTCTCAACAGTAGGCACATAATTATTATAATCACTGCCTTTGTAAACACCGTCAGCACGTGGAAATATATATCTTGCGTCGCTGTAAATAATACTGTCTGGCATTAACTCAAACTGCATTGAACCTGAGTCGTCCAATATATACATGACATTCGGCTCTGCAGCCTGCGTCAAGAATAGCGGCTTTTGGGCAATATCATCGTTTACGGGCTCATCAGAGTCGCAATCTTTCTTTTCCCCTTTTACTGTAAATTTAGCCTTACACTTTGTGTTATCAAACTTACTGTTATAAACAGTCAATTTATTGTCATTAAAGCCATATTTTCTACTCGGGCACTGCTTATTTTTATCAACGTCAATATCGACTATTTCCGTAATCTTACTTAAATCCGAAAAGGTGACGCTCTCATTTGACTTTTTCTTACCTATAGATTTATTCGTGGTTCGCTCGACAATACAACTATCTGCGGCATAAACAGCAGGCGCGTACCCGACACTGAAAAAAATCGAAGCAGATAACATTAGAAATAAGCTTTTACGCAAATTAAAAACCTTACTTTTATTCATAATTTCTCTCAGTAGAATATTCATAGACTTAATTGCTGCGCTTAAATGTTGTACTCAGCACTACCATACTTCGGTTACTTGCTCCGTAACCACGCGCCGTTACGCGGTAAAATATCAGTGGTGAGATGGGTTTATCAGCATCCAAAACCGCATTCTCACTACTTATGCTCACCAGCTCTTCAATAATGTATTCTGGCGGTTTTACTGAATACGGAATAACATCAGCAGCCATCACTTGCCACCCAAGCGATGTATCATTAGACCAACTTGGTTCAACACACGCCGTTGCTGTGTTCGTGGGATCCGCGCATTGCAGATAGAGGCCATTAGTGCCATCAAAAGGGCCTACGTTAATTTGGGATAGCACAGCCTCGGCTTCGCGCAATCCTGCTTCTGCAGCCTGAAAAGCCAAATTGGTGTCCTTAGCATTGCCAGTCATTCGCTCTTGTAACGTAGACGACTGCATAGATGCAGATGCAATAATGGTCAGGATTAACATAAACACCAGACTGACAATCAATACGGCGCCGCGCTGCCGACGGATATTGCTATTCTGCAGAACATACATCATGGCAATTTATTCCTAATCGCAAATACATTGGTAAATATTTGTCTAAAACGTCCGTCCGTATTCGCAACCACATTTCCATTTATATCAATAACTGACTGCGCATTTTCAGATCCGGTTTTACCAACAATGTTCTCTTCCGTTGCCACCAGCAATAGTGATATGCGGACACTCAATACATCCACCCAATCCATAACCGCAGCGCCGCTGCGATACTCATCTACAGCGCGATCATCATTGGTATCTACGCCGTAAGAGATTTGCATATCCTCTACACCTTCAACCAACTCAACCGCGGCAGCTGTTACGCCACCTGAACCAGCCACCAATCTCTGCATATAAAGCGCATTTATAGGCCGACCACCAGCCGTATCTCGACCGGTATCGCGTATAAAGTAATCGACACTTTCAAACCCAAATACCTCAGCATCCGTTTGATAAAGTTTGCTCAGATTATTGCTAGAATTAAGCCCCTGCCCGACAGAATGCGCTAAGGTTGTTGCGGCATTGCCGTTTCCGTTATTGCCAGGGTTATTAACAATACGAAATACATCTGCATTTAAACAATCGCTAACCATGACATAGTCACCTGTTGCGAAACCAAGGCTGTTATTTTCTATCTGTAAATTGGCATTATTACTCGCCATATTGCCCGTGACATTAACATCGTTTTCCGACGCTTTTTTGATGTGCAAAACATCGCTGCCCACCACCGCCGATAAAGCGTTACCGGCCACTACATTGTCTTCACCGACTAGTGCAGTCGCCAAACTAAAATCAACTACGTTGGCAGGAACGGCAATCACGTTCACACTAATATTGCCAATAGAACTGCAGCCCATATAGCCCGCCATGCGGATTTCTTTGCCAAAAAAACGCATCGCAAACCGAGCGTTTTCTTGTATTTGGGCCAGTGAATCCTGAACTTTTGAACTCGCGTTAGTTGCCAGGAATACCTGAATCACCGCCGCACTTAAAAACAAGCCCAAGGTGATCGCAATCATTAATTCAACTAAACCAAACCCACGCTGTGATCCCTTCATAAACTCTCCCTCACAGCCTAGTTTGAAAAACGAAGGTCTGGTTGTCACCGGCATTTGCCTCTCTGGTCTTCGACAGCCGGCTTTCGTCCCACTGAATAGTGATAGTGAAATTATTGTCATCGCGAGCCACAGATGCGTCGCCGGCGGGCAGTCGCAGCGCGATTTCCTGCAGCCATTCCTGAATATCAATTTGATATATAGCGGCACCGGCAGGCGCATCGTCATCGATCGCCAAATCATAACGCCCCGCAAGAGCGTCGGATCGATTGGCACGCATTCGGTCAGACATATCATTCGCCAAGAAAACTGCAGTAGAGCGGGAGGTGGAAGCCTGATTAAACTTAACCGCATTTAGCTGCATTGCGGCCGCGCCGAGCACACCTGTCGCAGTTATTAATACGGCGACAAGCACTTCAATTAAGGTTGCGCCTCGCTGTCGACTTCTCATTACGGGCAGCTCCTTTCGCTGAGACTCACTTGGCCGGTGAGACCAATAGTAATATTGCGATCACGAGAACAATACTCGGGGGATGTGCGATATGAAATCGCGATCGCAGCAGTATCATTAAGGAAGCCATCGCGGGTAAAAGCGACATTGGTAATTGCCGTGCCACCGCGATCGCCGGTGATTCCCGCGCCCCCACTGCCTGAGGTATTTGTCTGGATGGCTTCGCCATCGTCATAACTGCCACTGCTGTCGGCATCAACCCAGCTCCGCCAGCCATTTGCCCAACTCCCGTTGATTGCGCTTACCGTCACGGTCGTCCCGCGCACCACCGCCTCTGAGCGCGCGGCCATAAGCGACCTCACAAGCTGCTGAACCACAGCGCGATCACGGGATTCATCCATAAACTTTGTAAAGCTTGGCGCCGCTATGGCTGCCAAAATAGCGGCAATCGAGACCGTCACTATCAGCTCGATTAATGTAAATCCATTGTTTCCGCTCTTAAGCCGCATTTTGCGTATCCGTTTTAAGCTTGACTTTTCTTTCCATAGCCCTAGATTAAACGAGGGGTGTATTCGATTAAACCTAAAATCAGCATGGAAGCTGAAAAATCGAAATGAGAACCACTCCTGAGTGTAACCCAATATGGAAAGGAGTCCATAATGGAAAATCGAGGGTATACTTTATTCGAGCTAGTTGCTGCTCTAGCCATAACGGCAATACTCAGCGTCAGCGCCGTTCCAGCCTTTTACAACCTTCTGCAACAATATCGTCTGCGCTCCGCAGGTCAGCAATTGTTCCATTTTCTCACCAGCGCGAGAGCGACCGCAGTAATGCGTAGCAAACAAATCACCGCAGAAAATAGCGATGGCGATTGGTCTACGGGCGCGACACTGTTCGAAGACGACAATGGCAATGGCGCACAGGACAACGGCGAAGCCGTTTTGCTACGCTTGGGAAATCAGGGAAATGTGCAAATACAAGGAAACCGCTGGGTTGCGGATTATGTCATGTTTGCGCCCGACGGCAGCGCTCAAACCACTAGCGGTGCCTTTCAGGTCGGCACAATTACCGTCTGTCAGGCCGGATATAACGAGGCATATCAGTTAATTATTAGCATCGGTGGTCGGGTACGAATGATCAATACCGAGATTGAAGAATGCTGACTGGCCTAAGAAACGTCGACTAAGCGCAGCTCTTTAGGTAGCGAGAAGGTGATATTTTCTGGCCGACCGTCTAGCTCCACGGGTATGGAAGCCCCCAGCTCACAAAGTCGGTCAATCACCGCGCTCACTAGTACTTCCGGTGCGGAGGCACCTGCGGTAATACCAATTTTGGGTTTACCTTCAAGCCATTCGGGTCGAATATCTTCTTCGCTGTCAATTAAATAGGCCCGGCAGCCAATGCGTTCTGCTAATTCACGCAAGCGATTTGAATTTGAGCTATTCGGTGAACCTACCACCAACACAAGATCTACCTGCTGCGCCAAGGTCTTAACTGCGTCTTGCCGGTTTTGGGTGGCATAGCAGATATCATCTTTGCGCGGACCTTCTATATTTGGAAACTTTCCCCGCAGCGCTTTAATCACCGCAGCGGTATCGTCCATCGATAAGGTGGTTTGAGTCACATAAGATAGGTGGCTGGGATCTTTCACCTCGAGGGCCAGTGCCTGCTCGACATCTTCAACTAGATATATTTCGCCACCTTGGGAGGCGTCGTACTGCCCCATCGTACCTTCTACTTCGGGGTGGCCCTTGTGCCCAATCAAAACGCACTCGCGACCCGCGCCACTAAAATTGACCACTTCCATATGGACTTTGGTCACCAGCGGGCAGGTGGCATCAAATACTTTCAAGCCACGACGATCAGCCTCAGTACGCACGGCTTGCGACACACCGTGGGCACTAAATATAACGATTTTGTCGTCTGGCACTTCGTCTAACTCGTCGACAAATCTCGCGCCGCGCTGACGCAAATTTTCGACCACAAATTTATTGTGAACGACTTCATGACGAACATAGATTGGGGCGCCAAATACATCCAGGGCGCGATTAACAATTTCAATCGCGCGATCAACACCAGCGCAAAAACCACGGGGGTTCGCCATTTTAATTTGCATTTTGTCGCCAGCGTCACTCATTACTTCATCACACCCAGATTGCTGCTTCGCTAAAATCTCTATTAGTTTGTATCAGCCTGCGCGCTGACGCTTAAAATTTCAACTCGAAAATTTAGCATTCTCCCTGCCAGTGGATGGTTAAAATCCACCATGACAAAGTCATCATCTACTTCGCTTACGACACCTGGCAATTCGGCACGGGCTGCATCGGCGAAGGAAATCACCAAGCCTTCTTCTAATACCATGTCGGCGCCAAACTGGCTGCGCGGGAAACGCTGAATATTCGCGGGATTGCGCTGGCCAAAACCGTCTTCCGGCGCCAGAGTAAAGTTCTCTTTTGCACCGGCCTTTAATCCCAGCAGTTTAGCTTCGACGCTCGGCAACAAATTACCATCGCCAAATACAAAGCTTGCCGGCTTGCCGCCGAAGTTAGAATCCACTTCATCGCCGTCAATTATACTTAAAGAGAAATGCAGGCAAATTTCAGTGCCCGGTGCTATGCAAATATTCGTCATGATGTATTTATTTCCAGTCAGCTTTTAGGCTGATTTTTTCGGCTCGGGGTTCAGAACCATATCGAGTAATAGAAGACAGGCGCCCACACTGATGCCCGCGTCGGCAATATTAAAGGTTGGAAAATAGCTTGTGCCCCAGTGTACTGAAATAAAATCAATAACATGGCCGTAATACATACGGTCCCACAAGTTACCTACCGCGCCTCCTAACACCAACGCCAAGGCCAGTGACAGCAACCATTGTTGACGTTGCAAGCGCATCAACCATACACAAATATACGCACTTACTGCCAAGGCGATCACCGAAAAAAACCAGCGCTGCCAACCACCCGCATCACTCAAAAAACTAAACGCAGCACCGCGGTTATAGTGCAGCGTAATGTCCAACACCGGCAGAATTTCTATTGGGCTGGCATAGTCCAAATTGCTGTCAGCAAAATATTTACTAATCTGATCCAGCACAATTACCGCGACGGCTATCAGCAACCAAAACACGCGGCTTCGGCGCTGTGCCGCAGTTTCGCTATCCACTCCGGCATCATGCATACAGACGCACTTCCCCATCGCCATCAACGTTGTCGATGCAACGGAAACACAACTCTGGGTGCGCAAGCGACTGCCCCACATCCTCTCGGTGATGCCAGCAGCGCGCGCACTTACTGCCATCACTAGCCGCGACGCGCACCTGCAAACCCTCTACATCCGTTTCAATTGCTTCATTAACAGCAGACAAAGGTGCCAGGCGTGCCGCCGAAGTAATCAACACAAAGCGCAGCTCATCACCGAGGGCATTTAAAGTGTTCATTAATGACTCATCACAGAACAAGGTCACCTCAGCTGCTAAACTGCCGCCGACAAAGCCCTCTTTTTTAGCGCCTTCAAGCACCTTGTTCACCGCCGACTTAACATCTTGAACCGTGTCCCAGAAGCCATCGCCCATCTTGTTATCGGCAGGCATTTTATCCAGCCCCAAATACCATTCTGCGGCAAACACGGTACCTGACCGCTGGCCTGGTAAATGCTCCCACAATTCGTCTGCCGTAAAGCTCAAGATGGGCGAAATCCACCGCGTGAGTGCTTCTGCAATATGGTAGAGCGCGGTCTGCGCAGAGCGGCGCGGTAAACTATTCGCCTTGGTGGTGTATTGACGATCCTTGATAATATCCAGATAAAAACCACCCAACTCCAAGACACAGAAGTTATGCAGCTTTTGATACACCAAATGGAATTGATAGGCATCGTAGGCCGCCACAATTTCGTCTTGTAACACCGCGGCACGATGCATAATCCAACGGTCTAAAGCCAGCATCTCCGAAGGCTCAACCGCATGTTCCGTCGGCTCAAAACCCGCCATATTCGCCAGCAGGAAACGCGCGGTATTACGAATGCGACGATAGGAATCCGCGGTGCGCTTGAAGATCTCATCCGATACCGTCATTTCATTGCGGTAATCGGTGGCCGCCACCCATAGGCGCAGGATATCAGCGCCCAAGGTATTCATGATTTTCTGCGGCGCCACCACATTGCCAACAGACTTAGACATTTTGCGCCCCTGCGCATCGACGGTGAAGCCGTGGGTCAACACCCCCTTATACGGGGCCACGCCACGCGTTGCGATTGAAGTCAGCAATGACGACTGGAACCAGCCGCGATGCTGGTCAGACCCTTCAAGGTATAAATCGGCGGGAAACTGAAGGCTCTCAAGCTGTGACAGCACCGCGTAGTGGGTTACACCGGAATCAAACCACACATCTAAGGTGTCGTTTACTTTACTGTATTGTTCAGCGTCGTCACCCAGTAATTCCGCCGCGTCTAAATCGAACCAGGCTTGAATACCGCCTGCCTCGACAAGCTTGGCAATTTGCTCAATCAATTCAGCCGTGCGGGGATGTAATTCCGCGGTTTCGTTGTGGGCAAATAAGGCAATCGGCGCACCCCAAGTACGCTGACGAGAAATACACCAGTCTGGCCGCTCTTGCATCATAGATTCAATGCGTGCGCGTCCCCAGCCCGGCGTCCAATTCACCGTATCGACGGCCGCCATCGCCATATCAAGCAGGCCATTTTGCTTCATGCTCACAAACCACTGCGGTGTGGCGCGGAAAATAATTGGGCTTTTATGACGCCAGCAATGCGGATAGCTGTGTTCAAAATGCTTGCAGTGCAACAAGCGGCCGCGCTCAGTCAGGGTGGCAATGACGTTATCGTTGGCCTTGAAAACGTGCTGCCCCTCAAATAACTCGGTGCCCTCTAAAAACGTACCGTTGGCCGCGACCGGATTATAAACCTCTAAACCGTATTGCTTGCCTACCACAAAGTCGTCTTGACCGTGCGCTGGCGCCGTGTGAACAGCGCCGGTACCGGCATCGGTAGTCACGTGATCGCCTAAAATAACGGGAACCTGACGGCTGTAAAACGGATGTTGTAACAGCAGGTTTTCTAGCGCCGCACCTTTGCAGCGACCGACAAGCTCAAATGACTCTACTTCGTAGCGCGCCAGAGTAGATTCGTGTAGCGCTTCTGCTAGTAGCAACACCATCTTGGCGCCGCTCTCACCGGTGAAACTCACCCAAACGTAATCAAGCTCTGGGTGCAAGCACACCGCCATATTAGCTGGCAGCGTCCACGGCGTGGTGGTCCAAATCGCTAGATTCAGCTCGCCGTCGATATCAGCGGGCAAACCGGTTTTTACGATCGCCGCGTCGCGATCTACTACCGCAAACGCCACGTCGATAGCGGGCGAGGTTTTATCTTTGTATTCAACTTCCGCTTCGGCTAGCGCTGAGCCGCAATCCATACACCAATGCACGGGCTTAAACCCCTTATGCATATGGCCATTTTCAACAATTTTGCCCAAGGCGCGGATGATATTCGCCTCGAAATGGAAGTCCATGGTGAGATAGGGTTTATCCCAATCGCCAAATACGCCCAAGCGCTTGAAGTCTTCGCGCTGACCATCCACCTGCTTATAAGCGTATTCACGGCACTTCTCGCGGAAGGTCGCCGCGTCGACTTTGTGGCCGGCCTTGCCGACTTTCTTTTCAACGTTTAACTCAATTGGCAGACCGTGACAGTCCCACCCCGGCACATAGGGCGCATCAAAACCACTGAGGGTTTTTGATTTAACAATCATGTCCTTGAGGATTTTGTTTACCGCGTGACCGATGTGAATATCGCCATTCGCATACGGAGGACCATCATGGAGAATAAATTTCTCGCGGCCTTCGCGCGCATCGCGAATTTGCTGATACACACCCTCGTCCTGCCAGCGCTTTAGCATGCCGGGTTCGCGTTGCGACAAATTCGCCTTCATCGCGAAGCTCGTCTCGGGTAAATTCAGGGTGTGCTTATATTCACTCATATTGGTGTTCTGTATATTCCAAAGTAATCAGTACTGTTAATTAAAGCCGCAGCTTAGCTAAACTAAATATCGAAATAATTTTTCGCTTGCTCAACATCTCGTGCTATTTGCGCTTTAAGCGCATCAAGCCCATTGAATTTGTGTTCTTCCCGCAGCTTTTTGCGGAACACAACCGTGATATTGCGACCGTAAATACTCTGTTTAAAGTCGAGAATATGCACTTCTAAAATAGCCTTGGACAAATCACCCACTGTTGGTCGCACCCCAACATTGGCAACTCCGGGCCGCACGACACTGTCTGCGCCATGCACTTCCACCGCAAATACGCCCGACAAGGGCGAACGCAAACGATGCAATTCCATATTTGCCGTGGGGGTACCAATAGTTCGCCCCAACTGCTGACCGACAATAACCCGCCCAGAAATACTGTAGGGGCGGCCCAGCAAGCGCTCCGCCAAATCAAAATCAGCGCTACCCAATACCTCGCGGATTCGCGTGCTGCTAACGCGCTCGCCGGTCACTTCAAGCGTTGAGGTATCGACAACCTCAAAGCCGTCGATCTTGCCGGCCTTACGCAGTAGGTCAAAATCGCCACTGCGATTGCGGCCAAAACGCAAATCGTCGCCAACCACGATGTACTTCACACCCAGCCCGACAACGAACAACTTATGGATAAACACATTGGCGGTCATGTCGCGAAAATCTGGCGTGAAGCTAATTCGCACAACGCGATCTATGCCCAAGTCGCGCAGCGCAATAAATTTCTCTTTGAAGCTCATTAAGCGCGCAGGCGCTTCGTCGGGGGAAAAAAACTCACGCGGCAGCGGTTCAAACAAGACAACCGTAGACGGCAGGCCCATTTCACGACCCTTGGCAATTAACTGGCGCAACACGGCCTGGTGTCCTAAATGCACACCGTCAAATGCCCCAATCGTGGCGACGCAGCCACGATGACGAGGTCGAAAATGTTGAAATCCGCGGATTAACTCCATGGCAGCCGTCTTGTTACCCAACAAAGCGAGGGATTATAGCCCAGGAGTAGGCCTGACTAAAACGCTAGTGTTCGCTAGTCTTGCCACTCCCGCCGGCCGGAAACAGATCATGACAGTAAAAACAGGCTAGCGATCACTAGTGTGCAGCAGTTCCCTTGATGTCTCGCAGCCGTAAACCACCTAACAACATAACAAGAATGTAGGCACCACCGCCGGCTAGACAAAGCGCCAACAAATGTAAAGAGCGCTGCCACACACTCCAAACCTCCCAGTCATTAAACCACTGCAAGCCAAAGTACAAGCATGCGCTCATCGCCGCCACGCCGCAGAGCAACTGCAGATAGTAACGCCCCCAGCCAGCCAGCGGCGCAAAGCCCGCATTGCGACGCAAGCCCCGATACAACAGCCCCGCATTAAGCCAAGCCGAGCCCGCCGTCGCCAGCGCCAAGCCCGCGTGACCGATCTGCCAGTAGTGATGCAGCGGAACAACAAAAGCGATATTCATCACCATATTTGACACCATCGCGATAATACCTATGCGCACCGGCGTCTTGGTGTCCTGACGCGCATAAAACCCCGGCGCCAGTATCTTGATTAACATAAAGGGAATGAGGCCGAGGGTGTAGGCACGCAAACTCAAGCTCGACATTTCCACGTCGCGCATTTGCAGCTCGCCGTACTGAAACAGGGTAATTAAAATTGGCTCAGCTAATAGCATCAACGCCACCGCTGCAGGAACGGCCATGAGCAATACACTGCGCAACCCCCAATCTAAGGTCGCGGAATACGCGACGTCATTGCCGCCAGCGCGCTGGCGGGACAGGTTGGGCAATACCACGGTGGCAATGGCGATGGCGAAGACGCCCAGTGGCAACTCTACCAAGCGATCAGAGTAATAAAGCCAAGAGATACTGCCCGTGGGTAAAAATGAGGCCAAAATTGTGTCTAGCAGCAAATTAATCTGGCTGACCGACACCCCAAACAAAGCTGGGATCATTAGGGTGACGATCTTTTGCACGCCTTCGTTGTGCCAGTCCCAGCGCGGCCGCGGCAGCATTTGAATCTGCTGTAAAAAAGGCAGTTGAAATACCAACTGCACCGCACCGGCCATCAACACCCCCCACGCCAAGGCCATCGCCGGCTCGGCAAAGTACGAGGACATATAAAGCGCGGAGACAATCAAACACACATTCAATAGCACTGGGGTAAAGGCCGGCACGGCGTAGCGGCCAAAGGTGTTTAATATGCCGCCAGCAAAACCGGTCATCGAGATCAAAAACAGATACGGAAAAGTAATCCGAATCATGTCAGAGGTCAGCGCAAACTTGGCTGGATCATCCCGAAAGCCGGGAGCAAATATTGTCGCGACCAAGGGCGAGGCTATAACTGCGACAGAGGTTACCAATAGCAGCACACCGCCCAGCGCACCGGCGGTGCGGTCGATAAGCAGCTTAACCGACTCTTTGCTGCCTTTTTCATTATATTCAGAAAGCACGGGCACAAAGGCTTGCGAGAACGCGCCTTCGGCAAACAAACGCCGTAGGAAATTGGGAATTTTAAAGGCGACAAAAAAACAGTCCGCATTACTGCTGGCGCCGAGGAAAATTGCGATGACGACATCGCGAACAAGCCCCAAGACTCGCGACATCAGGGTCATCACGCTGACCAGCAAACTCGATTGCAGCAAGCCGCGTTGCTTGGCTGGCTTTACTGTCGCCGGCTCACTCATGCTCCCCACCGCTGACGCAATGTATCTCGATGCTGACGCAGCCACTGCATGGCGATGATACTGTGAGCATTATTTATTTTGCCGGTATCGAGCATGGTCATCGCATCCGCAAAGGGAATAACTTGGGCGTGAATATCTTCCCCCTCATAGGCAAGTCCAAAATAGCCACCCGCCGCACTTAGGTCTGCACGACCACAAAACAAATAAAAGTATTCGTCACTGCCACCTGGCGAGGAGTAGTACTCAGCTATCGCCTCCATTTCGCCAATGTCTATACCCGCTTCTTCCTTGGCTTCGCGGCGCGCTACCTCGGCGGGGCTTTCATCGGTATCAATAATACCGGCGACCAGCTCCAGCAACCACGGACTTTTGGCGCGATGTAATGCCCCAACCCGAAATTGCTCCACCTTTAAAATACAGTCATTGACCGGATCGTAAGGCAGCAGCCCCACTGCCGGGCCGCGCATAAACAACTCGCGGCTCAGCCAGTTTCCCCAGCCACCACCAAACAAACGATGACGTAAACGCAATGCCCGCACCTGAAAAAAACCGCGCCATGCAGCGCGGTCTTCATCAATTTCTACATCCTTACGTTCAAAATCTGCCATTCAAAAAATCCGCTGTCGCCGAGTCAAAAACGAATATTAAAAACGTCTTTCGGTATACCAATTCACGTCCCGAGCGGCTTTATCGACCTGATCGGCAACGTCGAGGGTGAGCGCAAACAAGGCCATGCGCACCAAGACACCATTGTCAGCCTGCCTAAATATTGCCAAATTCGGGTTGTCGTTCAGGTCATTATCCAGCTCATTGGCCTCGGTGCGAGAATCCCGCGGCAAAGGATGCATGATGACGGTATTGGGCTCACAGTAGCGGGTGTATATCGATTGATTTAACCGGTAGCGGCCGCGGTATAAATCCGCCTCAGCGGGGCTGGCAAAGCGCTCTTCCTGTATCCGTGTTGAATAGGCGATATCCACCTTTGAAATACTGCCTTCCATCACGTCAGATTCTTGCACCGTGTGACCAGCTTGCCGCAACTGCTCAACAATCGCTTCCGGCATTTTCAATTCATCCGGAGAAATAAGTACCACAGTTACGTTTTTGTATAAGCATAGTAATTTACACAGGGAGTGCACCGTGCGGCCGTATTTTAAATCGCCAATCATGGCGATACGCAGTCCGTCGAGATCGCTACGTCCCTGATGCTGCAGTTCTTTACGAATAGTATATAAATCTAATAAGGCTTGGCTCGGATGCTCATTCGCACCATCCCCACCATTCATCACCGGCACTCGACTCGCCGCCGCAAACTCAGCAACCGAGCCCGACACGGGATGTCGCATCACAATCACATCGCTATAACCGCTTAACACCCGTGCGGTATCGTAGAGCGATTCGCCTTTGGCAATGGCCGAGGTTTCAAAACCAGTGGTCTCACGCACCTCGCCACCCAAAAGATTAAATGCACAACCAAAACTCACACGAGTTCGGGTAGAGGGCTCAAAAAACATATTGCCTAAAATGGCACCGTCGAGCACCTTGGTAACGCGTTCGCGATGAGCGTAGGGCACCATGCGATCGGCAACCTCGAACACCCGCTCAATATCATTGCGATCAAACTGACTGATAGAGAGAATATGACTGCCAGAGAATTTCACTTCTACCTCTCCAAAAAATTAAACCGTCGCTACCACGTCGGGTGCATTAACGCCTTCATCAAATTGCAAACTCGCCCAACGTGCATAGAGCGGCGAGCTCTGTAAAAGTTCGGTGTGACTGCCAGTCGCAACCAACTTGCCATGATCCAGCACCGCAATAATATCAACATTCACCACCGTGGCTAAACGGTGGGCAATCACGATGGTAGTGCGCCCCTTCATCAATAGCTCTAGCGCCCGTTGAACTTGGTATTCGCTTTCGGCGTCCAGCGCACTGGTCGCCTCATCCAGCAATAATAAAGTCGGGTCAGCCAATATCGCTCGCGCAATGGCGATACGTTGACGCTGACCACCGGACAGGCGAATACCACCCTCGCCCACAAAACTGTCGTAGCCCTCGGATAGACGCTCAATAAACTCGTGGGCGTAGGCCGAACGCGCCGCCGCCTCAATTTCTTCCGCACTGGCGTCCGGTTTGCCGTAGCGAATATTGTCAGCCACGGTGCCGGTAAATAACACCGGTTGCTGGGGAACCATGGCAATTTGGCTGCGAAGATCGTCAAGGCTCAATTCACGAATATCGATACCGTCAAAGCGAATAGCGCCTTGCTGAACATCATAAAAGCGTAGAATCAAATCCACTAAGGTCGATTTACCAGCGCCTGAACTGCCAACTAAAGCCACGCTACTGCCAGGGGAAATATTCAAATTTAAATTATCTATGGCGCGCTGTTCAGGTCGGGACGGATAACTAAAACCCACATTTTCAAACTGCAAATACCCCTGAGGAGCTGTCGGCAACGATTGCGGTTTTTCGGGTGTCGGCACCAAATTTTCAGCTGCCAGTAATTCAAGTAGGCGCTCAGTGGCACCCGCCGCGCGCTGCAAATCGCCATAGACTTCTGAAATAGCGCCTACCGATGCCGCGACCATTACCGCGTAAAAAATAAACGCCGCTAACTCACCACCACTGATTTTGCCCGCTAGCACATCTAAACCGCCGACCCACAACATCGCAGTTACCGCACCCAAAACCAAGGTAATCACGGTGGTCGAAAGCCATGCACGCTGATTTATTCGCCCAATTGCCACAGTGAAGGCAGATTCCACATGGCCGTCAAATGCTTGCTTATCCAGCTTCTGATGGTTAAAGGCTTGAACCATTTTTATATTTTTAACTGCTTCGCCAACAAAACTACCGACGCCGGCAATACGATCTTGACTGGTACGCGACAGCGTGCGAACGCGACGCCCAAAAACAATAATCGGCACCACCACCAGTGGCACGCTTAGCATCACTAGACCCGTTAATTTGGGGTTGGTGATAAACAATAAAATAAGACCGCCGACGAACATTAAGAAATTACGCAGCGCAATCGATACCGATGACCCAATTACGGTTTGCAGCAAAGTGGTGTCGGTGGTGATCCGAGACTGAATTTCGCCGCTGAGATTGGTTTCAAAATAGCCGGGATGAAGATGAATAACGTGGGCAAAAACTGCTTTGCGCAAATCTGCACTCACCCGCTCGCCAATCCACGACACCAAATAAAATCGCACAAAGGTGCCGGCAGCAAGTAGCAAAATCATGACCATAAACAGGAGCAAGGCCTGATTCAAAGCTGCTTCCGAGGCGTTGCTGGAGAAACCCTGATCAACCAACATACGCAAGCCTTGGCCGATGGACAAGGTAATGCCCGCAGTGCAAATCAAGGCAATACTGGCGCCGACCATCTGCCAGCGATAGGGCTGCAAAAATGCCATCATCGCTTTGAGTACGCCGACGTTCGTGCTTTTTTCGCGCTCTGAACCGGTATCCGTCATAACTCTCCCCTGCTTAGCCGCGCATTATCGCTTTTATATGCAACGCGGGAAAGCGGCGTTTGCGGGCTTTTGCTATTCAGGTAAATTATCCCTTGGATTCAATGATGAGAGACTCTTTTTCACTTCTGCGCATTTTTTTGATTGCCGCTTCGCGCTGCGACGCGGTGGAGCGATTTTCAGCGGGCTCGCGATAGACGATGGCATCGGCGGGGTCTGTTCGGAAAAACCGCGCACCGCGACCACCTTCGCCGCAGTGTTCTCTAAATCGACGCTCAGGGTCTGTGGTGATTCCGGTATACAGCTTGCCGCTGCGGCTGCGCACCATATATACCCACCAAGCCGAACTCACAAACCTTCTTGCTCTAAGGCATCGGCGTAGTCGTTTAATTCACTCAATATCATTGCGTCAGTACTAGATGTCCGCTCTTGTGCAAGCTCTGCTAAACGCTGACGAAAAGCAGCCAAACCCAGCTGCCCCTGCTCTGGCTCACGCAGACAGCGACGGCAGAAACTGCGCCAATGCTCGCGCTCTGAATCCGACAAGCTCATGGGGAAATTACGCGCACGATAGCGCCACAGTAGTTCCGGCAAGCGCGCGTCGCTAAAGTGATAGTTTTGCATAGCGAGAATATCCGGCGTGGCGCGGCGAACCTCATCCATCATTTTTTTATCGTCGCCGCTAAAAAATCCGCCGCCATAAAGCATGACGTCTGGATCATTGCTCTGCGCAAACTCCCGCGCGCCGAATATAATCTGCAATTTCTCAGCTACACCGCTGGCCTTATGGAGCTGCGCCCAATGACGTCGACATTGAGTCATATCAATCTGTAGTCGCTGGCTCACCGCCTCGTCAACGAGTTTTGCGGTGGCGATGATAGGCGCACGATTTATATGAATTTCCTTTAAGGGAATTCGCTCGGTGCCCTCCGGTAAATCTGCAGCTGCGCTGAATACCCGCGCTGCAATTTCCTCGGCCGACAAGTCAATTAAAGGCGTGGGATCGACGCTAAGATCATAGACAATAACACTGTTTTTATTATCGGGATGCAATGCGAGCGGCATCATCAGTGCAGAACAAAACTTGGCCGCTGGCAGACGGCCCGAGACGTGCAACACCGGCACTTGCGTCACCACATCTAACATGGCGGCGACTGTCCGCTTGTCGCGCAAGCTCAACGCGTAATCAAATAGTTTTGGCTGACGTTGCTTCAGCAATTTGGCCAGATCGATAGTCGCGTAGACATCGGACAAGGCGTCGTGAGCAGACTCGTGACTGAGACCGTTAGCCGCACTCAATTCTTCTAGTTTAAAACTGGGGGTACCGTCTTCACGCAGCGGCCACTCTATGCCTTCTGGCCTTAAAGCGCGGCACAGGCGAGCGACATCAATAAGATCCCAGCGCGAATTACCGTTCTGCCACTCCCGCGCATAGGGGTCATAAAAATTGCGATACAAGGTATAACGAGTCACCTCATCGTCGAATCGAATACTGTTGTAACCGACGCCGCAGGTGCCTGGCTGCGATAACTCCGCGTGCACGGTAGCAATAAACTCTGACTCAGGTACACCCTCTTGCAAGGCTTGCTGGGGCGTGATCCCGGTAATCAAACACGCTTCGGGATGAGGGAGATAATCGGGACTGGGACGGCTGTAAACCATCAATGGCTCGCCGATTATATTTAAATCAGCATCGGTTCGCACACCGGCAAACTGCACCGGTCGATCGCGGGCGGGGTTAGCCCCCCAGGTTTCGTAATCGTGCCAGTAGAAGGTTTGATTGGCCAAAGTTTACCCCTATACGCGAAAAACGCTTACTGTCGGGCGTCAGATGTCTGGCGTCAGACGTGCAACCAGACATCTCCCGTTCTTCGTCAGACGCCAGACGCTCGACGTCAGACTACCTCAATCGCCTGCTCTTCGATTTTAGCCTTCCAAATCTGAGGACCAATTTTGTGTACCGATTCGCCGCGAACATCTACTGCCACTGTGACCGGCATATCTTCAATAGTGAACTCGTAGATAGCTTCCATGCCTAACTCTGGAAAACCAACCACTTCAGACTTCTTAATGGCCTGCGCCACTAAATAAGCCGCACCGCCGACCGCCATTAGGTAGGTTGCACCAAACTCTTTAATCGCCTCGATAGCAACATCACCGCGCTCAGATTTACCAATCATGCCCATTAAGCCGGTTTCAGCCAACATAGTACGGGTAAATTTATCCATTCGGGTTGCGGTAGTTGGACCAGCGGGACCAACCACTTCGTCGCGCACCGGGTCTACTGGGCCAACGTAATAAATAAAGCGGCCTTTCAAATCGACCGGTAATTTTTCGCCTTTGGCCAACATATCGACCATTTTCTTGTGGGCGGCATCGCGACCGGTAAGCATTTTACCGCTCAACAATACCGTGTCGCCGGGCTTCCACGTTGCCATTTCTTCTTGAGTAACGGTGTCTAGGTTGACACGCTTTACATCGCCACCGGCTTCGCGGGTCACTTCTGGCCATTCATCCAAAGACGGCGGTGTCAGTGCCGCTGGGCCACTGCCATCAAGAGTAAAGTGGGCGTGACGCGTCGCTGCGCAATTCGGAATCATCGCAACAGCTTTGTTCGCTGCATGGGTTGGGAAGTCTTTTACTTTTACATCTAAGACCGTGGTTAAACCGCCTAAACCCTGCGCACCAATACCGAGCTTGTTTACTTTTTCAAACAGCTCAAGGCGCAGCTCTTCAGCGCGATTACTCGCACCACGCTTTTGCAAATCATGGATATCGATAGGATCGAGCAACGCTTCTTTAGCGATAATCATCGCCTTTTCTGCCGTGCCGCCGATACCAATACCAAGCATACCCGGCGGACACCAGCCGGCACCCATGGTGGGCACCATTTTTAAGACCCAATCCACCACCGAGTCAGACGGGTTCAACATGGCGAACTTGGATTTTGCCTCAGAACCGCCACCCTTAGCAGCGACGTGAACATCAACCGTATTGCCAGGAACAATCTCATAGTGGATAACAGCTGGCGTATTGTCTTTGGTGTTGGCGCGAGCACCGTCTGGGTCGGCCAAAATGGAGGCACGCAGCACGTTATCAGGCAGATTGTAGGCGCGGCGAACGCCTTCATTCACCATGTCGCTAACACCCATATCGCCCTGCCACTGCACATCCATACCGACAGTTAAGAACACAGTAACGATGCCGGTATCTTGGCAAATGGGACGTTTACCTTCAGCACACATACGGGAGTTAATTAAAATTTGCGCCATCGCATCTTTGGCAGCGGGATTCTGCTCGCGCTGATAGGCTTCATCCATTGCACGGATGAAGTCGACGGGATGATAGTAAGAGATGTATTGCAGCGCGTCGGCCACACTTTGAATAAGGTCATCTTGACGAATTACGGTCATTGGAAGACTCCGGCTAAATGGTTGGCGACAGCGCCCAGAAAGGCGGCAGAGTATACACCAGCAGGAGGGCGGTAGTGTAGCGCAAAGGGCCGCACCACCGCATACCGACACAAATTAACGCAGCGCGGGACTACCGGAATGGTACTGTGTCATGGTCTGACGCATCGATTCAATATCGCGGTTAACTTGTTTGCGGAAGGCATTCACCGAATCCAGCCACTCTTCATTTTGTGTAATGCGACGCTCAACATCTTTAACTCGCGCATCCAAGCCGCCACCTGAAGCAACCTGCTTACCCATATTCAGCAACTCTTTTTTATTTACCTCAGCCTGAGCAATAACCCTGTCCAATTTACCCGACATTGAAGTAAAAGATTCGCGATCGCTATTATATGACTTCGCAATTTTATTTAGCTGCTCATCGCTGGTTTTCAATTTGGCCTCTAAAGCCACAATGCGTTTAAGCGATTTATCCATCTCGGACTGCTGCTTAGCTAAGGTCGCTTCGTGCTGAGCTAACTCATCCTTCTGCTTTTTCCACACATTGTCCCAAAGCTTGCGAACTTCTTGATCTAGCTCATTAAGCTTAACGGAGGTGGTCACAGTGCTTTCGCTAATGCTCTCATCGGCAGAGGACAAACGCATTTCCAAAGCATCGAGTCGATCTTGACTCGCCAAAAGCTGCGTTTGGGTTGCGCTTAATTGGTCGTACAAATAGTAAGCAACCCCTGACAGCAGCAAAACCAATACTGTCAGCATGAACATAACAAAACCGCCACCGCCAGCCTTAGCGGGCTCACCTTGCGGCATCGATGCCTGGGCGGGCTTCTTAGGTGCCGCGGGCGGAATAATATCCTCATCATCAATAGAGAGTGAAATTTTTGGTTCCTGTCTGTCCGTACTCACGGTTATAAACTCACTGTATTTGAAAGAGGTAGAAGTGGTGGCATTATGACACCGGCATGTCAGGGGTTAAAGCACCTACCGGCTCATTTGAGTGTTATTCGCTACCCAAGTTCATAGGCTTTGCTATACTTTAGCGGTTTTAGTGTTGCGCATTATGCTCAAACCGCACCCTGTGCGATATTGAGCAAAGGAACAACAATAAAAATCCACGACACAAACACGCAAAATGAGGGTAATTTAATGGATGCATTTATTTCACCAGACCTGCTACTCCGATGGCTTCACGTCCTATTCGGCATCACCTGGATCGGTCTACTTTACTATTTCAACTTCGTGCAAACGGAATACTTCAAAGAAGCTGAAGCGGCTGCAAAAGCAGATGCTGTCAAAAAACTAGCTCCTAGAGCACTCTGGTGGTTTCGCTGGGGCGCGATGTTTACCTTCCTAACTGGCCTCGGATTGCTGCACTTTACTATGGCGCGCGGTTTAAACGGCTACATCATTATCGGCGCACTGATGGGCACCTTAATGTTCTTGAACGTGTGGCTGATTATTTGGCCAAACCAAAAAATCGTCTGCGGAATCGTCCCTGGTGACGCTGCGAAAGCCGCCCCGAAAGCAGGCTTAGCCTCGCGCACTAACACCCTGTTCTCTGCACCCATGTTGATCGGCATGCTTGGTTCATTCCACGGCGCTGGCGCTGCAGGTGCCGCCGCTGTCAGCAAAGCAGGCACTTCCATCAGCTTAGGTTTGTGGATTTGTATCGGTTTAATCGTAGTACTTGAACTGAATGCGATCTTCGGTAAAACCGGCCCAATGACAACAGTGAAAGGCGTTGTACATTGCAGCATTGCCTTAACAGTGGCCATGGTCGCCTTGCTACAATTCGTTTAAGAAAGTTTTAAAAACAAAAAAGGGAGCCAATTTGGCTCCCTTTTTTGTTTTTGGCTGCGAACTTAATACTGGCCAGTTCGCAGCAACACCAAAGTGCAGGCTTCCTCCGCTGCGATTCCCGCACTTTCCAAGCACTCTGCCATCTCTGCAGACTCGGTGCCCGGATTAAAAATGACTCGCCGGGGCGCCAATTCAATAATCTGTGCAAGATCATTTTTCAGTAATTCTGCGCGAACATAGACGGTAACGGTATCGACCTTTTCACACACCTCAGCCATCGACGCAATGCATGACACCCCGCTTACCGCTGCGTGATACGGATTTACCGGTAAGACTCGATGGCCATATTCACTCAGTAGCTGCACAGCTTTAAAGGAATACCGCTCTGATTTCGGGCTTGCACCTAACACCACCACCGTTTCAGCCATTACATACTCCACACATACAAAAACCGGGCGACAAGCGCCCGGTACAAATCAAAAAGCGAGTAAACTACTTCTCGCTTTTGCCCATCCAACGACGCAGGGTAGAGGCAAGCTCTTGCGCATTATAAGCCTCGGCGTCATCTGGCATAGGGTTTTTACCCATTTTAATTTCTAATGACGCTTGGTAATTCGTGCGCGTTGTAGTCGACGAAACACCTCCACTTAAGCGCGACGGAGTCTGGGTCACTACCGTGTCACAGCTCACTAGACCGCAGCGCTGATAAACAGCGGTGTGCCCACCAAAGTCATTTACACCAGAAATACTGGTACTGCTACGACTCTTGCTTTCAGTATCGCGGTTTACCAAGTGAAACCAGTTATATCCATTCTGCAAAGTCAGCTCAGCCGCGCGCAGCATCGCGTAGTCATTTACTGTTTCTTTATCTGTGCGACTATTGCCGGTAAATGTCACTCGGTAACGATCACTACCTAATTCTGTTTCTGTATAACCGTAAGCACCGCGCTCGTCAGCCGGTTGGTACGTTGTCCCTGTGCTGCTACAGCCCACAATAAGTCCAGACAACATAACGGCAAAAATCAACTGTAAACGCATAATATTCCCCTTAGATATTTTAGTTAATCGCGACAGCGCTTATCTACACTTGCCGCCTAACTTTTAATGTAAGTTCATGTTACGCCACTGGAGCTGAACTGAAACTTAACCAAATACCTCACCGCTAAATTCGGTCGAAAATGTCACCAGTTTTTCCGCATTTCCATATACATAAACGACGCCGACCACGCGATCATCACTAAGCCAATAAGAGACTCTAAGCCACACAAAAAACGTAAATCGCCAATCGGGACGATGTCGCCAAACCCCAGCGACGTATAAACCGTAAAGGAAAAATACGCACAATCGAGCATGGTAGCGCTGAAATTACCGCTTAGGCTTCCAAAGCGACCATCAGTATTGAGCTGATAAAAAGCCAATGCAAACAACCAAATCTCAACCGTATGGGCCACCAATACACCAATTAAGCCGACCAAAACCTGATGGCGAGGCGTCGCTAAGCGAGGTAAGAATTTAGACAAGTTAAACAGCGCTTCGTGGTGAATCAATACCACTAGGGAAATCACGACGATGTTAATTAGACAGAGAATAATAAACATATAGGCACCTCTGATTAACCGGAGGAAAGCTGCATCTCGGCAGCTACCATTTCACCCGCGGCCAACTCTAACTCATCAGCAAAGGCCATACCGCGTTCAACACAAACATAGCGCTGATATTGCGAACCGACATCACTCATCGCTCCAGCAAGCTCAGCTCCCGGATTCCAGATCACCACCGTATCGCAGCCTTCACCCTCAATTGTAATTTTGCGATCCCCGTCAATAATAGCCTGCTTGCCAGCCGCTGATTCAAAAACTCGATCTATTTCCCTATCAAAAACCAGACTATCATGCTGTACAAACCGAGCTAAGCCTTGGCAATTATCCAGATACTCCCGACCATCAATGCCATCAATACTTACCGATTGCACCTCACCAACGGAAAAGTAGCTGTGCAATGCAAAGCTGAGCGGCATCGCTTCCTGCCCCTCGTTGGTAACACGTAAGCTAAGACGCAATTTATCACCAAGCTCTACTGTCAGCTCGGCAAGAAATGAATAGGGAAATAACGCTAAATCATCACTCGCTGGACGAAAAGTAAAACGTAATTTAATGACCTCATCGTCACCCTGATGAACATCGTCCAAGGCCCATAATTGGGTTCTAGCTAAACCGTGTTTTGGCAGATCAGCTTGGTGACGATTAACACCAAACCACGGCAAGCACACGGGAATTCCGCCACGTATAGCCTGACCCGGCTGAAAGTTTGAACGTGAACTCAGCCATAGAAGATCACTTTTACCCGCAGGGCAAAAAGACAAAACCTGCGCGCCTTGCAAGGAAATAATTGCGCGGCACTTTGCACTGACACACTCCAGCATCGGCAAATCTGAATTTGATTCTGAAAAGCCGTCTTGCTGAGTAAATACCGCACTCGCAGGACGCAAATATATTTGAGCATTTTGTAATTCAAGTACATCTATGACCGCGGCGGTATCAGCGTCCAATTTAATTTCTCCTTGTTGTTTAACTGTTCAATCAACTGGCTATACACCTTGTCTTCGCAAGACCAGCATGTCATTGGCGCCTTTTTGAAACTGATAGGCAACCGGCTTTAACTCCGCCACATAGTCGCGCTCATTAAAGTAACGCAACACCCCCGGCACATGTTGCGAAAGGCGGCCATCTAAACTTAGCAAAGGATATACTCGCACCTCCTTGGCGACTCGACACATTTCTGTCAGCGCTTCTATGTGCTGAGCAGCATCAATTTGTTCGCTGTACAAAAATAGCAGATGGGAGCACAGCGCCAGATCAAACTCGCCATCAAAGAAAGGTAGCTCGGGTAAGCTCGCCTCGATATATCGCCCCTCATCTAAGCCCTTTTCAAAATCATCGAGAAAACGGTTCATTGCCGACATTCGAACAGACCCCAAATGGCCAGGATCTTTAAAACTAGTCCAGTAATATTGCGCGGCATTGCGCGCCAGCTCAGCGATCATTCCAGGATAAACCCGTTGAATGCGACCGTGAATTTCATCCGCTGAAAATTGATAGACGGGGTCAAACGACATGATACGACCGCCGCGCTGCGTCAGCTCAGCATTAAAGCTAGCTGGGCCGTCGCCGCAACCCAATATATGCCCTTCTAGATCTCGCTCTGACAGTGAAAACATACGGCAGTATTCACCGTAAGATCGCCCCCATGGAACAATGGATGACAGCTCCAAAACATCCTCGCTATTAATGTCAGCCTAGCGGCCAGCTGGTCAGAAAATCATAGCGAACTAAATTCGCCTCACCGCAAAGCAAGTATAGAGATCGCAGTGGTCGCAGCACAAACGGTTTACATTTTACCCAGAAAATTTACGGCCAAAATGCAAAAAGGCGACCCTAAAGCCGCCTTCCCATCACCCTCACCTTAACTTAGGGGGCTGGTAGCCCACCACCCAAGTCAGTCAGATCTGGAAGCCCACCCAACCCTGATCCGCTATCCGCTGCAGGAGCCGCAAGCGACTCAGCGACACTGCGTTCAAAATCTGGCTGGCCATCTGCTTTAACGGCAAACAGAGGCAGACGGAGATTGGCAGCAACGTTTACTGCAACAATAGTCACGTCGCGAGAAAAGGCTTCCAAATACTGCGGGTGGTAACCGCTCAACCACAAACCTAGCTCATCGCCCTGCTCAAGGCGCTCGGCGATACCCACCAAATCAACTTCCGAGCGCTCGCCCAAGCCCCGCACTGGCGCAATCTGATCATCTAATAATCGCCACTCGCCACCGGCGCTGCGAATTGCCACACCCGCGAACAAGATACTATCGCAACCCGTGCGAAGGGTCGGCACGCTACCCATGGCACACACCGCATCGTTAATTAGCTGAGGTGTGGTCACGGCAATATCTAGCTGAGGAATACCCGCAATGATTAAACCATTGCTGTCAGCAACGCTAAGCACTGGCACAACCACCACATCCTGAGCGAGCAAATGTGCCGATTGCGCAGCCACACCATTTAAAACATTGCTGGCCGCTAGGTCGTTAAATTCACTAAAGGTAACGGCGGTGTCATCATTAGCAGAGCGTCGAGCTTTAAACTCTGCCACCGGAATCATCACCGCATCATCGTCCGCCAACGAGGTGCAAATGGCGTTTTCACCACTCAAATACTCAGCCGCAGGCAATCCGCGCAACTTTTCATCAAACCAAGCAATGGTCGCATCGCGCTGATCGATCTCACCGCAGGCGAACTTGCCACCGGGCGCTTGTAGATATAGCGGCTCTGGGGTTTCACCAATAAAGCTAGAAATAATATGCCCACTCTCATGGGTCATCATGCGCACTTCGTGGCCGGTATTTTCTGCGCGCTCACTCAAGCACTGAAAGTTCCACCACGCCTCATTGAAATTAAATAAGGTGTCGCGAATACCTTGAGTGAGCAATATATCAACACCAGGTTGGCCACTGTAAGTATTGCTACCCGGCGCCTCGTTAAACTCACTGGTAATATTATTATTTAGGTCGCTCGCCGCTACGCTATACGGCATAGTCGCCTGGCCATTCAGGCCACACCAATAGCGAGGGCTATGGTAGCTAAACCAATCTAGCGCATCGCGAGGAAACTCATTCGTCGCCAATCCCCGCACCAAGGTTTCAAGCACAAAGGGATCAAGACCTCTTGCTAAAGGGGACTCCTGATTTTCCAGGCCAGGCTGATAACTACCCGCCGATCCACCCGCTACCAACAACAAGGACCAAGCCGACTTAACTACGTCGCCCTGATTAAGACTGTAGGGTAAATTGTGCCAAGTAATATCTGGCACCATGGCATCCAAACGCTGTTTTTCATCAACGCCGTGAATCAACATTTGGTAACCACCGCCGTAGCTAGAACCTACCGAGCCGGCCAGCAAGTTAACGCCACCAGCGACGCTCACCGCCGTCTCTGGGCGGGCGGCAAACTCACCGGTGCCTTCGTCGCGCCAAGCCAAATAATCTAAATTAGCTTCTGCCCAATCTAAAATCTGCAACAGATCCAAGCCTTCAAAATCTGGATCTAATACCCGCACCGTGCCGCCGCTATCACCAAAGCCACGTAAATCAATACTAATCACGGGATAACCACCTGCCACCAAACGGTCAATCGCATTGCCAGTATATTCACCACCGGTATCGCTCACCCTTGCGCCGCCAAAACCATGGCTATGCAATACCAAGGGGTGCGCACCCAGTGCAAGCTGCCCGCAATTGATTTCTGCCGGCTCAAACACTTCAAAACTAATGTTTTCGCCACTCGCTGATGGCAATATCACCTGATAGTGACGATTGGCGCTAACGGAGGCGAAGCTATCTCCACAGGACGCATTGGTCTGCGTGGCAGCACATCCGCTGCCATCAACATTCGCACCGGCGGGCGTATCTGCGCAGAGGTCTAGCTCATTGCTCAGGCCATCGCTGTCGCTATCGCGATTGTCCTCAGGATCACAAACATCGCCAACCGTGTCAGCATCTAGGTCTTGCTGATCTGCGTTGGCCGTCATCGGGCAATTATCAACTGAGTCTATTACACCGTCGCCATCGGTATCGCGATCATCCTGTGGATCACACACATCACCTATACCATCGCTATCAACATCATGCTGACTAGCATTGGCGTCAGCTGGGCAATTGTCTAGACCGTTGTTGATACCATCGTTATCTGCGTCGTTGTCACAGACATCTCCCAAACCGTCGCTATCGGCGTCAGCTTGTCCGGCGTTTGCTACCGCAGGACAATTATCACTAGCGTCAGCAATACCATCCTCGTCGGTATCCGTTGGCTCGCCACCACCATTATTCCCGCCGTCATCACTATTGTCTTCCGGGTCACAGGCATCGCCAATGAGATCGCCATCGGTATCGAGTTGATTGGCATTTGCCACCGAGGGGCAGTTGTCACTGGCATTGGCGACACCGTCGTTGTCGGCGTCGACATCACATGCATCACCCAGCCCATCAAGATCAGCATCGGCCTGACCTGCATTACTATTCATGGGGCAATTGTCGACGTCGTCGGCTATGCCATCGGAATCGGCATCTTGAAGCTGGTTACCGCCGCCTCCGCCATTGCTAGGCGGCGCCGCAGAACGAGAGTCCGACCCAGAACTGCCGCCACAGGCTGACAAAGCGGCGGCAGCGAACAGAATACAAAGGTAACGACTGAGACTCATGACAAACACCTGCACAATTATTTTTATGATTTGAATCAGGCAGCGAGACAAGCCAATCAAACACCCTCTACTGCACATTATTTCAAATATATGTCAATACTACACATGTTAGCAGCGACCACACAAGGCAAAACTAAGATATATTGTTAGATTAAAGACGGGCTTGGCAACGGGGTCAAAATTCAGGCAAAAAAAACCCCGCCGAAGCGGGGTTTTAGATAGTGCGAGGTGGGAAGCTTACATCATGCCGCCCATGCCACCCATACCGCCCATACCACCCATGCCGCCCATATCAGGCATGCCACCGGCTTCATGCTTTGGCGCATCAGCGATCATGCACTCGGTGGTGATGATCAGACCGGCAACTGAACCCGCTGCTTGCAGAGCAGTACGCGTTACTTTGGCAGGGTCAAGAATACCCATTTCCATCATATCGCCGTATTCGCCTGTACCTGCGTTGTAACCGAAGTTACCGGTACCGTTGCGAACTTTGTCTAGCACAACAGAGGCTTCATCGCCTGCGTTGGTCACGATTTGACGCAAAGGAGCCTCAAGTGCGCGCAGTGCAGCGTTAATACCCGCTGTTTGATCCAGGTTGTCACCTTCGATTTTGCCGATATTCGCAATAGCACGAACCAGAGCAACACCACCGCCAGGAACCACACCTTCTTCAACCGCAGCGCGAGTTGCATGTAGCGCATCTTCAACGCGGGCTTTCTTCTCTTTCATTTCCATTTCAGTCGCGGCGCCAACCTTGATAACCGCAACGCCGCCAGCCAATTTAGCTACGCGCTCTTGCAGTTTTTCACGGTCGTAGTCAGAACTGGTATTTTCGATCTGAGTGCGAATCTCGCCAACGCGAGCCTGAATAGCAGCAGCTTCACCAGCACCGTCAACAATCACAGTGTTTTCTTTATCCATGGTGACGCGCTTAGCAGTACCAAGGTGCTCAAGAGTTGCTTGCTCAAGATCCAAGCCTACTTCTTCAGAGATAACAGTACCGCCAGTCAGAATAGCCAAATCTTGCAGCATGGCTTTACGACGATCGCCGAAACCAGGTGCCTTACAAGCAGCTACTTTGACGATACCGCGCATGGTGTTAACAACTAGCGTTGCCAGGGCTTCGCCTTCAACGTCTTCTGCAACAATGATCAGCGGACGGCTAGACTTAGCAACTTGCTCCAGCAACGGCAGCATTTCGCGGATATTAGAGATTTTCTTGTCCGCCAACAGGATGTATGGGCTGTCGTGCTCAACACTCATGTTCTCAGTGTTGTTTACGAAATAAGGAGACAAGTAGCCGCGGTCAAACTGCATACCTTCAACAACGTCTAATTCGTTGTCCAGGCCCTGACCTTCTTCAACAGTGATAACGCCTTCTTTGCCGACTTTTTCCATTGCTTCAGCAATGATATCGCCAATATTTGAATCGCTGTTTGCAGAGATAGTACCTACCTGAGCAATCGCTTTAGTGTCAGCACATGGGCTAGATAATTTTTTAACTTCAGCAACAGCAGCTGCAATCGCCTTGTCGATGCCGCGCTTGATATCCATTGGATTCATGCCAGCAGCAACAGATTTCAAACCTTCGTTCACAATCGCCTGCGCCAATACGGTCGCAGTGGTAGTGCCGTCACCAGCATCGTCAGAAGCGCGTGAAGCAACTTCTTTAACCATCTGTGCGCCCATATTTTCAAGCTTGTCTTCTAGCTCGATTTCTTTCGCCACAGACACACCATCTTTAGTGATGGTTGGTGCACCGTAAGACTTCTCAAGTACCACGTTGCGGCCCTTTGGCCCCAAAGTCACTTTTACTGCGTTAGCCAGAATATTGACACCAGCCACCATACGCTGACGCGCTTCATTGCCAAATACTACGTCTTTTGCTGCCATGATCTTATAACCCTTTTATTAACTAATTCGTTGATTCAAAAGAAATCTTGTGTCGGACTTAAGCTTCTACCACACCAAAGATTTCTGATTCATTCAGAACGATCAGCTCTTCGCCGTCGATTTTTACCGTGCTACCGGAATACTGACCAAAAATAACCAAATCGCCTGTTTTAACGCCAACCGGACGCAATTCACCACTCTCAAGCAATTTACCTTCACCAACAGCCAATACTTCACCTTGGTTCGGCTTTTCTTTTGCAGAACCTGGCAACACAATACCGCCAGCGCTGGTTTTTTCTTCTTCCTTACGACGGACTACAACGCGATCGTATAACGGACGAATTTTCATTTTTATCAATCTCCATTAAATCAATGATTTAGAATTTATAGACCGGCTAAACCGGCATCAGCCCAAACACCTAAGACTCTTCGCCCGTAAGCATTTTGACTTAAACCCCTTTCATACGGATCAGAACAGGCTTATTTGTTCCGACTGGGAAAACCAAGTGCAATCACCAAGTCACCGTGGGCTGTGCTGTAAATGGGGTTCACGGAAAGCATTTCAAGAGCACGGACAAAAATTATTCTTCTTTTTTGTATTCACCCTCGATAATTACCGAATCCTGAGATTGCCCGTCACCAGGCTCGCGATGAACGCCAGCATTGGGACCGCCACTGAAACCCTGAGGGTCGGCACTAAAGGGGCTGGCACCTGTGTGAAACTGATTCATCTGTACCTGCATGACACCGCGCTTGATCAGCCCTGCAATCAGCATCCGGCGCAATGGTGCAATGAGACACACAAAACCAATTGCATCGGTCACAAAACCAGGGGTTAGCAATAGGGCGCCGCCTACCGCCAACATCAAGCCCTCTAGTATTTCGGTAGCGGGTACCTGCCCCGAATTTAAACGCTGCTGAGCGCGGGTTAAGGTCTCTATGCCCTGCTGTTTAAGTAGGGCTGCGCCAATAAGTGCTGTCGTCACCACCATGGCAATCGTTGGCAGCGCACCAATCACAGCGCCAACTTCTATTAACAGCCACATTTCAATAATCGGTAGGCCAATAAACAACAGGAATAACAATCGCATCAGAGGATCACTCAGCTCAGGCTTTCTAAAGATGTTGGGGTGTTAGCAGTAAATTCAAGCACCCGCGCCAAAGTCAGGAAGGCAATGTGTCATAGCGTGTAAAAATCCGGTCACGAAAAGCCACTTTAGTTTACAATCGGCCCCGTCATAATAAATGTAACAAGGGGACTACGCACACCATGCGACTTGGCAAGTACTTCGCGCCGATACTCTTCACGGTGAGCCTGCTTGGCGTACATCAGGTTCAGGCACAAAGCACCCGCGAAGAAGCCGAATGCCTACAGCTGGCCGCGCAATCCGCAGCTGAGTCCACTACGGTAGGCGAGCTTCGTCATTTTTGTAATACGTCTGCCCTGGAATCAGATACCGAACCAAGCCAAGAAAATGAGCAAACCGGAATTCGACACAGTGGCGTCGTAGAAGAGCGATTTGCCCTAGAGCAATTCACGGTCGACAATCCCTTCGTGCTCACACCGCATCGCAGTAATTACATTTTAGCGGCGTCATACCGCGATGACATTTCTGACAACAGCAGCCTTCTTCCCAACAACAGTGCCGACGCCGACCGCGTCGAGCTTGAATTTCAGCTCAGTATTAAACTCACTGTTTGGCAACAAATTTTTGAAGACAATGGCTATCTTAGCGTCGGCTACACCAATCGCTCATTCTGGCAGGCTTATAACAGCGCCGCGTCAGCCCCGTTTCGCGAAACCAATCACGAGCCCGAACTGATGTTCACCCTAACGAACACCTGGGAGTGGATGGGCATTCGCAACGTTGCCAACCAAATAATTTTTAATCATCAATCCAATGGTCGCGGTGAACCTTTATCGCGGAGCTGGAATCGTATTATGCTAAACATGGTCTTTGAGCGGGATCGCTTTGCGATGACGTTCAAGCCCTGGTATCGACTACCGGAATCATCCAAAGACGATGACAACCCCGACATCGAAAAATACCTTGGCCATTTCGAATGGATGGGCATATATCAATGGCACAACAGAACCCTTAGCCTCATGCTGCGCAATAATTTGCGCAGCGAGAACAAAGGCGCCATCGAATTAGGCTGGAGCTTTCCGATTAGCTCGCGGGTCAAGGCCTATGTTAAGTACTTTAATGGCTACGGAGAGAGCCTGATTGAATACAATAACGCCATCGAAAGCTTCGGTATTGGCGTACTGATCAGCGACTGGCTATAAGCAAACCTCACATAACGGGAATCTACACATGATTACAGCTCAAGAAGCACTCGCGAGGCTAAAAGAAGGCAATGCCCGCTTTGTCAAAAATGTAAACAGCGACTTCGCCACCGTCATTCATAACAAGCGCCCAGAACTTGTCGAAACTCAAGCGCCTCTGGCCATCGTGCTAGGCTGTTCAGATGCCCGTGTGCCCGCCGAATTAGTTTTTGACCAGGGCCTTGGCGATCTATTTGTTATCCGCGTTGCCGGCAATGTCGTAGCGCCATCAGGCATTGGCAGCGTCGAGTTTGCAGCGCTTAGCTTTGGTACACCGCTTGTTGTCGTACTAGGTCACTCAAGCTGCGGCGCCATCTCAGCCACCGTTGACGTGCTCACCGGCAATAGCAAAATTCCGTCGCAAAACCTGCACTCGATTGTTAAACGTATTCGCCCTGCGGTTGAAACTCTGCTTTGCACTGAGTTGCGTCACGATCACAAAGCTTTAATTGAGCAGTCTGTGCGCGCCAATGTGAGAAGCTCAGTAGAACACCTGAGCAGCGGCTCACCCACACTGGAAAAATTAATTAGCGAAGGTAAGCTGATGGTAGTCGGCGCTGAATACTCCTTGGAAACCGGTGAAGTAGACTTCTTTTACGAAGATTATTGGGAGCGCACGCGCAACCTCGAAGCGGAATAATTCGCCCCTCGCGCGATTGCACGGAGGGCAGCAGTGAACGACGAAGCCATTCAACAAATCTACGCGGTGATTCACGGCGTCCCAGCGGGGCGCCTGTGCAGCTACGGCAAAGTTGCTGAACTTGCCGGCTTACCCGGTCAAGCCCGCTACGTTGGCCGCCTGCTAAGCCACCTTCCGAAAGACACCCGCCTACCCTGGTTTAGGATTGTGAATAGCCAAGGCAAAATTAGCTTACCACCGAACAGCGAGAGCTATCGACGTCAGCTGACGCACCTAATTGAAGAATCCAGTGCCGACGAATCTGGCAAACTATTTTGGCGGCAATGCCGCTGGCCTGATTAAACCCAGCGCAGCTTCACCCACACCAACCAGCACTCCGGCAAACACCCCCACAAAATGCGCTTCGACCGCCACCGGAACACCAATGCGCTCCGACACACCATCAACAGAATCAGGTACAAGATAATCTAATGATAATTTAGCGATAATGAGCACAAATAAGGACGCGCCCGCATAGGGGCGTCCGCGCCACATAGCCAAAGCACCTGCAATCAATACCCCATAAAGTGCCGCCGACACGCCTAAATAATACTCATATGACGGCAACAAAAAATGAATTAACACGCCAGTCATAAACGCGCAGCTCAATAAACTGAGGATGAAATCACGCTCGCCATACACAATCGACAGTAAGACTCTGCACAGCAGCAGCGCCGCCATATTCGAAAATAGATGGGAGTTATTATTGTGAACAAACTGCCCGCTGAATAGACGCCACCATTGACCGGAATCGACTAAATCACGCCGGTAAGATAAATCAACATACGAATGGCAAATATACAGCGCTACAAAAGCAACAATCAGCAGCGCCGTCGCCCAAAAACGAAAGCCGCCAAAACGGGAATGACTATTTATTATTTTTCCCTTTAACAAATTGGCACCCCATAAAGAATAATGACAGAACGCAATAAGTAGAATTATGTTCTCGCCGCTATTTCAATAAAAGCCCAGAGCTAATCGGCAGCGTCACGGGAAATGACAAGCCTACGCCGACGTCTCAATCCGCCGATTCAAATACCAAATCAGCACAATAACTGGCAGCCCCATCGCACCCGCAATCAAGAAGAACGACGAGTACCCCACCGACTCAACCACCGTCCCTGAATAACCACCCAACAACTTGGGAAACAGGGTCATAATCGAGCTAAACATCGCGTATTGAGTAGCGGTAAACGAGATATTGGTCAGGCTGGATAACCACGCGACGAACGCGGCAACAGCGACACCACCACTTAAATTATCGGCGGCGATGACCAGTGTTAATGCAAAAATATTCGCATCAACTCCCGCCAGCCACATAAACATTAAATTGGTGAGCGAGACCAAAATCGCCCCCAGCATTAGCACCCGCATCACGCCATACTTAAGGGTGAGGAAGCCGCCAAAGAAACTACCAACAATCGTCATCAGTACACCAAATATTTTGGTGACACTGGCAATTTCATCTTTGCTGTATCCCATGTCCTGATAAAAAACATTGGCGATAACGCCTAACACAATATCGGAAACACGATAGAATCCGATCAGTAGCAATACCCATATCGCCAGACTGCCATAGCGTTGAATGAAATCATTTATCGGTTGGGTATAACTTTCAGACACCAAGCTGCGATTCACAAAGCCGAACCCGGTCAGCACGCGAAATACCACCAAGGCAGCAGCTGCCGCCAAGATCAAACTCAATGCCCCATAGACAAAACTCAGTAAATACTGGCCAGGTCCCTCAAACCATTGGGGTGACGGCGGCACGATAAACAACACCGCTACAAAGGCCGCGACAGAGAGGGCAAAACCAATAAAAAACCGCAGGTAATCGCCGGTAGGATAATGGTACGGACTCCGACCCGACTCCGGCTCGGCAATCAACAAGGTGGTAAGCACCCCCACGCCCATCACCGCCGCCATACACAAGTATGTGTTGCGCCACGCGTCGTAATGATACACATCGCTGGTACTGCCAAAAAACTGGGCCAGATATAGTGCACCCGCGCCGGCGGCAATCATGCCAATCCGGTAGCCGGCGATATACGTCGATGAAAGTAAGGCCTGTAAACGGGCATCGGCAGATTCAATCCGAAACGCATCGATCACCACATCCTGTGTCGCCGCAGAAAAGCCCAGCAACACGGCGGCAACCGCCATCATCTGCAATTGCTGTTGAGGATCGGTTAAGGCCATCAGACAAATGGCCGCAATCACCCCCAGCTGGGCCAATAACAGCCAGCTGCGCCGTCGCCCCATCGCCGCACTAAGCAAGGGCAGCGGCAATTTATCGACCAGCGGCGCCCAGACAAACTTGAATGAAAACCCCAGCGCTGCCCAGCTAAAGTAGGTAACTTCAGCCCGACTGACTCCGGCTTCCCGCAACCATAGCGACAAACTGGAAAAAATCAGCAGCAGGGGAACCCCCGCCGAGAAGCCGAGAAACACCATAATCCAGACGGGTTTTTGTCGCCACCAGACCAGATCGACTAGCTCTTCCTGATGACTCACGAGCTTACTACCACTGCAATACTCACCGTAAGGCGCATTAAGCTCTCCAGTAACGGGCTATCAATCTCTAAAGTTTGTGTACTGCAAAGGCTGATCTAACTCCTCAGCACGCAACAAGGCCATCACTTGCTGAAGGTCGTCGCGCTTTTTGCCTGTCACTCGCACTTGCTCATCTTGAATTTGGCTCTGTACTTTAATTTTGCTTTCTTTAATCAATTTTACAATTTTACGCGCCACGTCGGAGGTCAGACCGCTTTGCATAGTAACCAGCTGCTTTACCTGCTTGCCCGCGCCTTTTACATCACCCAGCTCCATCGCCAGCGGGTCGATCTTCACCTTAACCAGGGCCGCGCGCAATAGATCTTCCATTTGCTGCAACTGAAACTCCGCCTCGGCGAACATAGTCACGGTCAGTGCATCGCGCTCAAAGCGCGCATCCACACCTTTAAAATCAAAACGCGTCTCTATGACCCGTCCTGCCTGATCAACGGCATTGGTAAAAACGTGGAGATCCACTTCTGAGACAATATCAAACGCTGGCATAGCCTAGTTTCCTTTGTTATGTTGCGGTCGGCAGTTTAGCATCCCCGGATAAGCGACAAAACGTCTCACTGCGTCATAAAGGCCGTCTTATGGTAAAAGCCAGTCTATCGCCAGCGTCAGAACGCACTCTGTACATTTTAGGAGCGGGAGCGATCGGCAGTCTGTGGGCAGCATATGGCTATCAGGCGGGTGCGGATATTCGCCTTATTCTTCGCGATCAAGATACGCTTGATCACTACCGACAACACGGCGGCATTCGCCTAATCAGCGCAAATCAAACGTGGCTTTGCCCTATACCAGCGGACTGCCCCGAAAGTATTTCGACGCCAATTCAGCATCTATTAATTACTACCAAGGCTCAGCAAACTCTGGACGCACTGCGCAGTATAAAACCCCATATCGCAGCGCAAGCCGTCATGGTTTTACTTCAAAACGGCCTGGGGATTGTCGAGCAAATTCGACGAGAGTTTCAAAATGCCACCGTACTCCAAGGCTCAACCACCGAAGCTTGCTATCAGCAAAATCGCTTTGAATATGTGCATGCCGGCCACGGCCATACCTTTATTGGCAGTACCGAAAATGACCAGCGCACGGTGCTTTTAGAACTTGCCGAATCCCTTTCTTTTCCGCCTTTGCAGCTTAGTGTCAGCGACAATATTGACGCGGTGCTATGGCGCAAGCTCGCCATAAACTGTGTCATCAACCCGCTAACCGTCATTCACCGTTGCCGCAATGGTGAACTGTTAAATAGCCCAGAGCGTCGCGCTCAGATTCAGCAAATCGTCAATGAAATACTGGCGCTCAGTTCAGTCCTGGGTCGCAGCGAGTGGGTGGCAAACCTGTATGAACTCGTCACCGAGGTTGCCACCACCACCGCCGCCAATCGCTCGTCGATGCTGCAGGATGTGGAAGCTGGCCGCGATACCGAAATTGACGCCATCACCGGCTACGTCTGCCAACTCGCTGAGCAGCACAACACGCCAGCGCCCATGAACCGACAACTACTAGACGACATTAAACGCCTTCCTAAAATCACTCGGTGCTGAAAACACCAGCCACGCTAATTTGACAAACCCCCAGCGCAGTTTTAGAGTGCGCGCCAAGTAACAGGTGCTCTGCGCCCCTTCTACAGGGTCAATGAGTTAAACGGGAAGTCAGGTGCGCGAACTCTAACGAGTCTCCGCAATGCCGACGCTGCCCCCGCAACGGTAAGCAATTTCAGTTTTCTGAAGTGCGAGCCCGGAACCGGCCTTTACTGATTCACCCGATGAAGCGGAGGGCTCCATCAGCGGTCGTATACTTGTATATAGCCCCTACCCCTCCCTCATTGCTTCCTTTTATAGCTTTGAGGTTACACAATGAACAAAACCACCCTTGCTGCTGTTAGCAGTATTTTTACCCTTGCCACGTCACCGCTTTTTGCGGCTGATGAATCCCATATAGAAACTACCATCGTCACGGCGACGCGCACCGAGCAATCGGTGGCGGATATTCTGGCGCCGGTCACGGTCTTTGAGCGCGCTGATATCGAACGCATTCAGCCCAACGACCTGCAAGAGTTGCTGTCCCGCGCTGTTGGCGTCAGCTTTGTTCGCAACGGCGGGCGCGGCGCTAGCACCAGCCTGTTTTTGCGCGGCAATCAAAGTAACCATACTCTGTTAATGATCGACGGTGTACGCATCGGTTCGGCCACCAACGGTGCACCCGCCCTCACCAATATACCGCCGGAATTGATAGAGCGCGTCGAGATTGTGCGCGGCTCGCGCTCCAGCCTATACGGTTCAGAAGCCATTGGTGGCGTAATCAATATCATTACCCGCAAATACCACGACACCGACGGGCTCAAACCAATGATTCAACTTGGGGTGGGCACCCAAGGCAGCCGCAAGGCACTCGTCGCCGTGAGCGGCGGCAATGAGCAGACCCAAGCTAATATCAGCGTCTTGCGTGAAGAAACCGACGGTGTTGACAATACTGCCAGCAAAGCCGGCGTCAGTGGCGACAAAGACGCCTTTGAGCAAACCGCTATCAACGCCACCTTCAGTCATAAAATCAACGACGCCGCAGAATTATTTGCGCTCTATCAAAACAGTAAAACCGAAAGCGACTATGACAATAACTGTCGGGCTGGCGGCGTGACCTATGCGTGCTCGCCATACACCGAGGCCGAAGTCGGCATCGCCAATATTCGCGGCGAATTCCGCCCGCTAGATAGCTGGCTCCTGACCTTGTCAGCCGGCGAGTCCAAAGATCAATCGACTATCAACTATCGCTACGTTGACCCCGCTGCCATTGGCGTCAATGGCGACACGTTTGACACCACACGCCGTATCTACAGCCTGCAGAACGATGTCATGATTGGCGAACACCATGTCCTTACCGTCGGTGCCGAGCGCTCGCTGGATCACGTCGAAAGCAACCTTAGTTACGGCGAAGTGGACCGCGGCAATAAGGGCGTTTACGCACAGTGGCAAGGTGATTTTGGCGCCCTTGACGCACTGATCGGTTTTCGCAAAGACGACAATGACCAGTTCGGCAAGAACGAAACCAAAAATGTGTCGGTGGGATACGACTTAGTCGACGAGATCAAACTTATTGGCTCGTACGGCGAAGGCTACAACGCGCCAACGTTTAACGACTTGTACTACCCCTTTTACGGTGTCGATACCTTAAACCCAGAGACATCAAAGAATATCGAGTTGGAATTACGCGGCAATCACCAATGGGGTGACTGGGGTGTCGCTCGCTTTGAAAACAAAGTCGACAACCTGATTCAATACAACCCTGCCACCTTTGGCCCGGACCAAATCGAAGGTGCTGAAATAAAAGGCTGGGAATTCAGTGTTGCGAGCGAAATCTTGGACTGGAGCGTCAAAGCCAATATCAGCTTACTCGACGCCATCGATGCAAATTCCGGTTTGGATCTGCGCCGCCGCGCCGACAAACAAGCCAACCTCGACCTCGGCCGCGAATGGCAGAAATGGGGTGTGAATGGCAGCTTACGACTGGTGAGCAGCCGCTTTGAAGACACCGCCAACACCGACGAACTCGGTGGTTACGGCTTAGTCGACAGCTCGGTGTCTTACCGTGTAAACGAAGAAGTAAAACTACAACTGGCACTGAAAAACATCTTTGACAAAGAATACGTCAGCGCACGTAGTTTTAGCTTTGGTGACTACCTTTCAATCGGCCGTGAAGCGATGTTAAGCATCACTTACACACCAAAATAAAGGTATCATTCACCGCTCACACAATCTGCGCTGTAACACGGCGCAGATTTGACTCAGCAATCAGGAGCCATCATGACGCTTAATGACGAAGAAAAGCACCAAAAGCGAATGCAGATTAAAAAAGCCATGATCGACGAAAAAGTCGCCAAGGCCACTGAAGAGCGCGGCGTGTTAATCGTATTAAGCGGTCCCGGCAAGGGCAAATCCAGCTCCGGTTTTGGCACGATTATTCGCGCCATCGGTCACGGCTATAAAACCGCAATTGTGCAATTTATCAAAGGTACGTGGGACTGCGGCGAGCGCAACTTTATTCAGCAGCGCTGCCCCGAAGTCCCCTTCATTGTGATGGGTTCTGGCTTTACTTGGGAAACCCAAAATAAAGAACAGGATCGCGAAGCAGCCCAGCAAGCCTGGCAGCAAACCAAAGTTTTATTACAAGATGAATCCATCCATCTCGTTCTGCTAGATGAACTTACCTATATTTTAAAATACGGCTATATCGATGCCGAAGAAGTATACCAGGCACTGCGCAATCGCCCCCGCGAGCAAAGTGTGATCATCACCGGTCGCGGCGCCCCAGTACCCCTCAAAGAATTGGCCGACACAGTGTCGATGATCGACGACAAAAAGCACGCCTTCCGCGGCGGCATTAAGGCCCGCAAAGGCGTGGAGTGGTAATGGGTCGCTCCTTAACACTAGTCTGCACACTACTGCTTGGCAGCGTGCTGATCTCGGCGCAGGCCCGTGCGAAAGTCTGCGTCACAGACGACAGCGACGCCCAGCTCTGCTTGCTCAAAACAGCGCAGCGAATAATCGCGCTTTCGCCCGGTGCTACCGAATTAGTTTATGCCGCTGGCGCTGGCGACAAATTAGTCGCTGCGGTTAGCTTTAGCGACTACCCCGACGCGGCAAAGAAATTACCCCGTGTCGGCAGCTACAACCGCTTTGACCAAGAAGCCATTCTCGCCCTTAAACCCGATTTATTAATTGGCTGGCTCAGCGGTAATCCCCGCGAGCAACTATCACAACTACAGACCTTGGGAATGCCCATTTACTACAGTGAACTGCGCTCCTTTGAAGACGTTGCCAACTCGCTTGAACGCTTTGGAAAATTAGCTGGCACCACAAACACCGCAAATACTGCTGCCGCCGATTTTCGCTACGGCATCAAAAAATTGCGCGAGCGCTACGCCAAGGCATCAGAAGTAAGTGTGTTCCAGCAAATTTGGATAAACCCCCTGATGACCGTCAACAATGAACACATCATCAGCGAGGCGACCCGCATTTGCGGCGGTGTAAATGTGTTTGGCGATCTGCCAAATTTAACCGCACGCATCGACAATGAAGCGGTACTTGCCGCCAACCCAGAGGCCATTATCGCCGGTGGCATGGGGGAAGAAAATCACGACTGGCTGAAGGACTGGCGGCGCTTTAGCGGCTTAACTGCGGTGAGAAAAGATAATTTATTTTTTATTCCCCCCTCCACGCTGCAACGACCTACGCCGCGTTTATTGCAAGGCACCACTCTGCTCTGCGAACACCTGGACACCGCACGTGGCCGGCGCTAAAAGTAACAATAACACTACATCACTGCCGCGTTTTTTTACGCCGCTGTTGGTGCTGTTTGTTTTCACGCTCGGCACTTTAACGCTGGCCATCACCACTGGCAGCGTACACATTTCTAATCAAGAACTGTGGCAAGTTTTACATGGCGGCGGAGAACCGCTGCATCGCACTCTCGTTTTCGAACTGCGTTTGCCTCGCGCACTATCTGCCTTTGCCGCTGGCGGCTTGCTCGCCGTTGCCGGTGCCTTAATGCAGGTTTTATTGCGCAACCCCCTGGCCGACCCCTACGTGCTCGGCCTGTCTGGTGGTGCCGCCGTCGGCGCCTTGCTCGCCATGCTCAGTGGATTAAGCGCCGCCGCCGTATCAGGCTCGGCCTTTATCGGCGCCATGATCTCAGCCGTTACCGTCTTTGGTCTCGCCCACGGCACCGGCAGTTGGACACCCACCCGCTTATTACTCACCGGCGTGGTTATCGCCTCTGGCTGGGGCGCAGCTATTACCTTTATGTTGGCGGTCAGCCCCAGCGATCAACTGCCGGGCATGCTTTACTGGTTGATGGGCGACCTCGCCTATGCGCGCTCCCCGTGGATGGCATTAACCGTATTAGCGATCATTTCTGTCGTTATGTTGCCCTTGGGCCGGAGCTTAAATGTGTTAGCTCGGGGCCAAATGCAGGCATCCGCCTTGGGCGTGTCGGTTCGGCCGCTGGAATGGACGATTTATATTTCCGCCAGCTTGCTTACCGCGTTTGCCGTGACGACGGCAGGCAGCATTGGCTTTGTGGGCTTGATCGTCCCCCATATGCTGCGACTGGTATTGGGTAATGACCAACGCCTGATTTTACCCGCAGCAGCGCTTGCCGGTGGCGCACTATTAACACTGGCCGACACCTTGGCGCGGACTCTGATTGCACCAGAGCAGTTACCCGCTGGTGTCATTACCGCGCTGATTGGCGTACCCAGTTTCTTGTATTTACTGCACCGGAGTCGCTGAACATGCTGGCCGCGACTGATCTCGTTATTGATATTCCGGAACGCAAAAGTGGAACACCGCTTTCATTTGACGTTAAAGCCGGCGAAATTTGGGGCATACTCGGCCCCAACGGCGCTGGCAAAACCACCTTGCTGCACACCCTGGCGGGGCTGAAAAAGCCGCGGGCGGGCAGCGTTAATTTAAACAATCACAACATTCAAAATTTGCGCCGCAAGCAGGTCGCCCAGCAATTGGCGGTGGTGTTTCAAAATAACGGCGAAGGCTTTCCGGCCACCGTATTAGAAACCGCCATGATTGGGCGCCACCCCTTTATTGCACCGTGGGATATTGAAACCGCAGACGACCTTGCCATCGCGCGCCAGGCCTTGCAGAAATTAGAACTGAGCAATTTAGAATCACGCCTCGTCAGCACCCTGTCCGGCGGCGAACGCCAGCGTCTCGCCATCGCCACAGCACTTAGCCAAAGTCCCAAGCTGTGGTTAGCCGATGAACCCAGCAACCACCTTGATTTAAAACACCAAGTGCAGATTATGGGGCTACTTGCCGAGCAAGCAGAAACGGGATGCGGTGTTATTCTCTGCCTGCACGATTTGAATCTCGCCGCGCATTGGTGCGATAAAATACTGCTACTTTATCCCAACGGCGAAGCGTGTTGGGGCGACGCCAATGCTATGCTGACAGTTCCCGCACTAGAGCGCCTCTACGACCAAAAACTCAGCATGATCAGCAGTGAAGGCCAAACTTATTTCATGCCCATTAGCAGTAGGACATAGCACAGTGACGGAGCCAGAAAACACATTGCGCTATAACGACCAGGATCGCGACACCGTGTATCGCGTCATGGCCGAACGCCGCGACATGCGCCACTTCAGCGGCGGGCAGGTAGACTCAGCTACCTTAAAGAAATTACTCGCGGCCGCTCACCTCGCCCCCAGTGTTGGCTTTATGCAGCCCTGGCGATTTATTCGAATTAGCAAAGCCGAATTGCGCGAAAGTATTTATCAACTAGTTCAAGACGAAAGAATTAAAACCGCGCAGGCCCTTGATGAACGCGAAGACGAGTTCATGCGCTTAAAAGTTGAGGGGGTGCGAGACTGCGCCGAACTGCTAGTGGTGTGTTTAATGGGTGGCCGCGAAAAACATATCTTTGGCCGCCGCACCCTACCCGAAATGGATTTAGCCTCCGCGTCCTGCGCCATTCAAAATCTGTGGCTGGCTGCCCGAGCTGAAGGCCTAGGTATGGGCTGGGTATCGCTATTCGATCCAGATTCATTACAAAGTTTGCTCAATATGCCCGAAGGCAGTCGCGCCATTGCCGTGCTGTGCCTTGGCCCCGTTAAAACATTTTATCCGCGCCCCATGTTAGAAACCGAGCAATGGGCGGCGCGCAAAAATATTGATGAACTGATTATGCAAGATGGATGGCAGGATTAGGTCGGAAGTCGGAAGTCGGAAGTCGGAAGTCGGAAGTCGGAAGTCGGAGATTAGACACGGTGGCTGCAGAACGCAGGATGGGAGACGGGGAGCCCTAAAAACTTCGTTATACGCCAAACTTCGATGTAGGTTGGGTTAAGCGAAGCGAAACCCAACAATCGGGATATACCACCTATTAACCCTAGTTTCGTGCCACACCCCATGTTGGGTTTCGCTTTGCTCTTCCCAACCTACGAGCAACCAGCGACGCGACGGCGACCCACGGAACATGCCAATGGAATTAAGTGACACACAACCATGACCTTAACATTAATGATTCAAGGCACTACCTCAGACGCCGGCAAAAGTGTCACCGTCGCGGGACTGTGCCGGGTATTTAAACGGCGTGGTTTGAGTGTGGCACCTTTCAAGCCGCAAAACATGGCTTTAAACAGTGCGGTCACACCAGAAGGCGGCGAGATCGGTCGCGCCCAAGCCGTGCAAGCCCAGGCCTGCGGCCTACTCCCCCACACCGATATGAATCCGGTCTTACTCAAACCCAATAGCGACACCGGCGCCCAGGTCATCATCCACGGCAAAGCGCTGAGCAATATGGAAGCGCAGGACTATCACGACTATAAAAAGCGCGCCATGAGCGCGGTATTAGAGTCACACCAACGCCTGAGTAACCAGTACGACGTGATTGTCGTTGAGGGCGCAGGTAGCCCTGCCGAAATTAACTTACGCGCCAACGACATTGCCAATATGGGCTTTGCCGAAGCGGTGGACTGCCCCGTTGTTATCGTTGCCGACATTGATCGCGGCGGTGTATTCGCTCACCTTGTCGGCACGCTGGATTTACTTTCCGAAACAGAACAGGCACGGGTAAAAGGCTTTATCATAAATCGCTTTCGCGGCGATATTGCCCTTCTCCAATCGGGGCTCGACTGGCTAGAAGAACGCACTGGCAAAAAAGTCATTGGCGTGGTGCCTTATATTCACGACCTGCACTTAGAAGCTGAAGACGCCATCGACAGGCGCCAGCAGGTGTCTAACAATGCCATTAAAGTGGTTGTGCCAGTACTCACCCGCATCAGCAACCACACCGACTTCGACGTGCTGCGGCTACACCCTCAAGTCGACCTGTGCTTTGTCGGCAAAGGCGAAGCCATTCCGCCCTGCGATCTAATCATACTTCCAGGCAGTAAAAGCACCCGCCGCGACCTCGACTATTTACGCAGCAATAACTGGGACGCAGACATCAGTAAACATCTGCGCTACGGCGGCAAAGTGCTGGGTATTTGTGGTGGCTTCCAAATGCTGGGCAAGGCCGTTCACGACCCAGACGGCATTGAAGGCGACGCAGGCTCAAGTTCTGGCTTAGGCTTTCTCGACATGGAAACCACCCTCGGCAGCGAGAAAACCCTGCGCAGAGTAAGCGGTCAACTGATCGGCAGTGGCGCAAAAATCAGTGGCTACGAAATTCACGCCGGTATCAGCTCCGGTCCGGCCCTAAACAATGCCTTCGCAGATTTAATTAGCCATCAAGACGGCTGCCGCAGCGACGACGGTCACATCATCGGCAGCTATTTGCACGGCCTCTTTGATGAAAGCGAAACCCGCAATGAGTTACTGAGCTGGGCTGGTGCAAAAGAGATCGAAGACCTCGACTACGCCGGCGTTATTGAAAGCAATATTGAGCGCCTTGCGGATTGCCTAGAAGCGCATTTGGATATCGATGCGCTGCTAGCATATTAAGTATCCGTCTCATTTAGAACAAAACACACTACGCAGTAAAGCTGTCACTCAAGATATTAAGCCGAATGAAAATACCCACCTTCAAATATTGATGCGATATCATTTAATGATATCATTCACCCCGTGAACTCAAAGCAAAAGCGTACTTTGACTGCGATATTTAGTGATCCGGCATCACCACTTTGGCATGGAAGGATATCGAATTCCTTTTTATCTCTCTTTCTGTAGATGTCATTGAGGGAAGCGGTTCACGTGTCAGGTTTCATAAAGACGGGCACATTGCCTCCTTTCACAGACCACACCCCAAAAAGGAAGCAAAACCATATCAAGTCAAAGACGCACGAACTTTTCTTAAACAACTAGGAGTAGAGCCATGAGCAAATCCTTGGTCTATGAAGGTTATGCTGCTCGTATTGAATTTAGTTCAGAAGATGAATGTTTTATTGGTCATATTGCCGGCATAAAAGACGTTGTCGGCTTTCATGGCGAAAGTGTTTCTGAGCTCAAAGCTGCATTTGAAGAAGCCGTTAATGACTATTTGGAGACCTGTAATAGAGTGGGTAAGGAGCCTCAAAAGCCCTATTCGGGAAAATTAATGCTTCGACTTCGCCCTGAAATTCACGCGGCAATTGCTACCGCGGCTGAATTGAGCGGGCAAAGCATAAATCAGTGGGCATCAGAGGCGCTCAATAGAGAGGCTAGCCTGTAAAATGGCTAAGCCCCAAACAAACCCACAAGCACTTCTCTCCCCTTGGGAATAAAATCGGCAAAGCTGCAGAAGCCGTGTATCTGTCCAGCCACGCTTTGATAATCGACATGATTACCTTCGGCCGCCAATCTATCGGCGTACAACTTGCCTTCATCGCAGAGGGGATCGTACTCAGCAGTCACAATAACCGCCGGCGGCAAGTTCGCAAGATCAGCCGCCAACAAATCAACATAGGGACTTAGGGCATTTGCGGTGTCGCCAAGGTAGTGCTGCCAGAACCACTGCATTTGTTCTCGAGTTAAAAAGTAGCCTTCAGCAAATTTATGGTGTGAGTCAGTATCACAATGAGGCGATGTGACCGGATACAGCAGAATTTGTTTTTGTATCGCCGGGCCTTGGCGGTCGCGGCTAAGCAAACACAATAGCGCCGCTAAATTGCCGCCCGCGCTATCGCCGCATACCGATATCGCCGCGGCATCAACACCCAAAGTCTCGGCCTCTTGTGACAGCCATAACAGTGCGCGGTAAGCATCTTCCGGTGCAGCAGGAAAACGCGCTTCCGGTGCCAAGCGGTAGTCGACCGACACCACAACCGCGCCACTGGCGTTGCAGAGCGTTCTGCACATGCCGTCGTGGGTATCCAGATCGCAGCCGACAAAACCGCCGCCGTGAAAAAATATTAGCGCTGGCAGCGCGCCGATAACATCGGCCGAACTGGCTGGATAATATAGGCGAACTCCGATGGGATCTTTACTACCAGCTTCATTGTCTTTCGCAGGTAGAGGAATCAGGGTATTCACTACCTTCAACACTGCCTCACTATTTTCTGACAATGGCAGGGTCTGTGCGCGCATCATCTCAGGAGTGAGATCAGCTAGCGCCACGCTAGGCTGAGTGCGCATATATTCCAATAATACTTTTACTTCCGGGGCTAACATCCGCACTCCTCTATTATTCTATTTACAACTATTTTTAATTTAAGCACGATATTTAATCGCAGATCACTTGCTCAAAAATGGGGTTTCGCTCATTCGCCAAGGCATCTGCCTTGGCAAGGTATGCCGGCTTAAAATCTGGATGTGTGAATATCCAAAATGCCCCGCGCTCGATCGCGTCAAACACCTGCTCGGCCACGTCATCTGCCGACATTCCCGCTTGAATACCGCTGCGCAAAAAATCATTTAATTGTTTAGCAGTGCCGTGCTGCGCGCCACCAATATCGATCGCATCCATAATATTGCTGTCAACCTGCGCGGGGCAAAGCACCGACACGCCGATTTCCGAACCCTGGCTTTGCAGGTCATATAGTAAACTCTCTGACAGCGACACCAGAGCGTGCTTACTCGCACTATAGGGCGCCATCATCGGCGAACTTAGTAAGCCAGCCAAGGATGAGGTATTCACAATATGGGCGGGCGACGCCTGCATCAGCATTCGGGGCACAAATTCGTGTATGCCATAAACAGCACCCATGAGATTGATATTTATTGTCTTCTGCCACTCAGCGATGCCGCACTCCCAACTCAAGCCATTGATCATGATACCGGCGTTATTGAAGAGTAAGTTAACTTGGCCATAATGAGAGTAGGCGAGGTCGGCTAAGGCCTTAATTTGACTGGGATCGGAGACGTCGCACACCATAATCTGGTGATCAATCTTGCGCCCCTGCAAATCTTTACTCAATGACTCAAGCCTCGCCTGACTAATATCGGCAGCGACAATACGTATATTTCTGGCCGCGCAAATATTGACTAAACCCAATCCAATTCCACTCGCCGCGCCGGTAATCACCGCAACCTGTTGTCCATCTATAAGCATAGATCTCCGTCCTACCTGTCTAACATTATTGTGCAAAGTAGCAATGTGCCGTTCTCAAGCAAAACATTCATCGTCGAGATGGACTATTACATACCTCCACTTTAGGGCTATGCTATATTTCTTACCCTACAATCGCAGCAAGCAATACCCAATAAACAATAGTGCATATAATAAGCGAGCCCATCGACATGGCCACAAACGATAGTGCTGCGTACGACTTAAACACCTTCAGCAGTCTTTTAGAGAGCATTTACAAAGGTTTAGACGAGACTCCACTTTGGCAGACCTTTCTACGCAAATTACGCGAAGAAATGAATGCCAATATCTGCTTTCTCATCCTACGAAACCCCAACCCCGGTGATCTGGGCTTATTACTGAATGACGGCCTACCACCACACTTATCTGGCAGCCCAAATAATGTCTATAGTGATGGGCTATATGCCACCGACCCCTTTTCAAACCTCCCTACCGGGCAAGTCACCACTCTTGAAGAATTTGTGCCTACCGAGCAGCTTTTGCGCAGCGAGTTCTATTTGCGCTGTATGAAGCCCTTTGATTTGCTACACATCCTTGGCGTCGACATTCAGCTGGCCGAGGGCCTCCGGGTGAGCCTGCGAATAACCCGCGGTGTCAATTCGCCCTGCTTTACTGCGCAGGATAAAGACAAAATAGCTCTACTGATTCCGCATCTACACCAGGCAATTCCGCTCTACGCCAGACTCCAGCAAATGGAATCAGAGCGCTCTCTGCTAGACCGCACTGTGTCACAGCTTTCCCTTGGCACCGTCATCCTCGATGACAACCGCCACGTGCTCCACTGCAACGCGGTCGCAGATCGCATCCTTACTGAAAAAGACGGAATTTGCAGCAAAGACCGACAAGTACTTGTTACCCACGGCAGCGAGGCAAGCCATTTTCGGCAGTTACTAAATAGCGCCATCGACGCGCACAAACAAAATAAACCGCATATTGTGCAAGCTATGGCCATTAGCCGCGCCGCTGGGCGGCTGCCCTTAAATATTGTGATTCGCTCTATGCCTCAAGTGAGTCAGGTGGACGGACAAACCGTGGCTGCTGTCGCCATTTTTATCAGCGACCCAGAATACAAATCGCAAACCTCGGCTGAAATGCTAGGACAGCTGTACGGCTTAACACCTGCAGAATCGAGGCTAGCGATGGCATTGGCAGATGGTCAAAGCTTAGAAGACGCGAGCAATAACCTGCATATCAGTCGCAATACCGCGCGCGCTCATCTGCGCGCCATATTTGCCAAAACCGGCGTCACCCAGCAAACCATGTTGGTGAGCCTTCTACTAAAAAGTGTCGCGGCGTTTACAGCGAATAAATAAATCAAACCTTGTCATGTCAAATAGTTGATCTGGACGATTTAACGCCACCCAAAGCGGAATAGGATGAAACTATATCACTAGTTTTGCTTATAAAAGGTAGCACTTAAATGACTAACAATAACGCTAATAGACAACATCGCTACGTCATTATCGGCGCCGGTATGGCGGGCATTCTCGCTGCAATAAAGCTTCGCGAAGCAGGCAAACACAATATCCGTGTTTACGAAAAAGCTGACCGTATCGGTGGCACCTGGCGCGAAAACACCTATCCAGGTTTGACCTGCGATGTGCCATCGCACTCTTACACCTATTCTTTTGCCCCCAACCCCGAGTGGAGCCGGCATCTACCACCAGGCGCAGAGGTTCAGGCCTATTTTGAATCGGTAGTCGCCAAATATAATCTTGAAGACATTATTTCCTTTAACGAGGAAATAACCCAGTGCGAATTTTCTGACGATCAATGGCATATAAAAACATCTCGTGGGAATAGCGACTGTGCAGACTTTGTTATTGCCGCCACCGGCGTGTTGCACCATCCTCGCATACCCCGTATTGAAGGAATGGAGACGTTTAAAGGCGATATTTTCCACAGCGCCCGCTGGGATCATTCAGTAGCACTAGACAACAAGCGGATCGCCGTTGTCGGCACCGGCTCAACCGGTGTGCAGATAGTGACTGCCTTAGCGGATCGCGCAGCTACGCTATGTCATTACCAACGCACGCCCCAATGGATCATGCCGGTAGTGAATGGCGTGTTTAGTGAAGAGGAAAAAGCGTTATTTCGCAACGATCCAGTCGCTTTAAAAGGTATTCAAAACGATCCCGAACTGGAAGCCAATATAGAGCGCTTCTCGGTGGCTATAACAGAACCAGACTCCGCCGCCATGCACGAAATTGAGAATATTGTGACCCAAAATTTGGAGCAATCAATTAGCGACCCAGAGCTACGAGAGAGGCTGCGCCCACAGTATCGCGCCGCCTGTAAACGACTTATTTACTCAGAAAAATTTTACGTTGCCGCGCAAAAGCCCAATGTCGACATCTTGATCGAGGGCGTAGATATAATAGAAGAAAACGGTATTCGCAGCGCCGACGGCACTTTAAGAGAGTTTGATGTAATTGTCCTGGCCACCGGTTTTGAAGCAGACCGCTTTATGCGCCCAATGACAATCACCGGCGAGAATGGTGTCACGCTGGAGCAGGCTTGGTCAGAGCGGCCGACCGCCTATATGTCAGTATCTATTCCAGACTTCCCCAACTTCTTTATGTTAAACGGGCCCAGCGGCCCGGTCGGCAATTTCTCGCTTATCGAAATAGCCGAGCATCAGTGGCACTACATTAGCCAACTCATGGCTCTGGTAGAAAATGGCGTATGCCGCAAAGTCAGCGCGTCGCAATCCGCCTTAAGCAAATTCGATGAAGCGCGTATCGCAGCCGCTAAAAAATCGATTTTTGGCTCCGGTTGCCAAAGCTGGTATTTAGACGCCCAAGGGATTCCGGCCACTTGGCCGTGGACGCGGGCTCAGTTTAAAGAAGCAATGCAAAAACCTGATTTTACAGCGTATTGCCTAGGGTAACGCTGATTAATTCATTTAGGTAAATATAAAAAGCGAGGAGGAAGCATGAGAAACGTAGCACTTATAACCGGAGCCTGCTCGGGTATTGGTCTGGCTAGCGTAGAAATCTTAGCAGCAAACGGTGCTACTGTTATCGCCTGCGACATTAATCCGCCATCAGACGCTACCGCAGAAATATGGAAGTCTAAAAATATTCACTTCATCAAACTCAATGTTGAGCTAGAGAGCGCGATTCGCAGCACCGTCAATCAACTGGCCGACGAATTCGCCGGTATCGACACCCTGGTGAACTGCGCGGGGATTAGCGGCTGGGGTGGCTTAACTGAGGTAGATATGTCCCAGTGGCAAAAAGTACTGAACATAAACCTCAGCGGCACCATGTTGATGTGCAAATACGTGCTACCGGTAATGCTCGCCCAAGGCAGCGGCAGCATTATCAATGTTGCCAGTATTTTTGGACTGGAAGCCTGCGATAACAACGTTGCTTACAATGTGTCTAAAGGCGGTGTTATTCAGTTAACCCGCAGCATCACCGCTGACTATGCCAGCCAGGGCATTAGATGTAATAGCGTGGCGCCGGGGCTCATCGAAACGGCGATGACCAAGGACATCGCCCTCGATCCGCAACTGCATGAAAAATTTGTGAGTTGGCATTTACAAGGCCGCGCTGGTCGCGCTGAGGAAGTCGCCAGTGTGATCGCCTTTCTCGCCTCAAACGCCGCTTCATTCGTAAATGGCCAAACCATCGCTGTTGACGGTGGTTTCAGTATTGGCCGCAAATTCGCTTCGCATCCCAGGTGAGTGGTCTTGGCTGCCGTTCGCGGCAGCCTCTTTTCTCGCTAATTCGTACAGACGATGCCAGCCATCAAATAGTCCAAGTCAACGATGTCCAATGCGCTTTGCCATGACATAAATAGTGCCATGAAAAGTGCTGCCTGACCCAAGCAGGTCAAAGCTACATTTTCTCAGTTGAGATTTTAAATAATAACGGTTCATCCGGAGTAAAATATGTTTTCATTTCGACCCTATGCCATATCGGCCGGCGCTCTAATTGCAGTCGCAGCAAGCGTCAACAGCAGCTATGCCCAGCAATCTGACAACGGCCTAACACTAGAAGAGGTGGTGGTAACCGCTCAGAAAAAATCCGAATCACTGCAGGATGCGCCAATTTCACTGCTTGCCTTCAATAGTGAAAAGTTAGAAAAGCTAGGCGTGAGCGATGTTGGCGATATCCAGGGTGCCGTTCCTAATTTATCGACCGCACCACACCCCACGAATCGCAACTCCTTGACCGCCTTTATACGCGGTGTGGGTAATGCAGACTTACAAATTACCAAAGACCCCGCGGTGGGGGTTTACCTTGACGGCGTTTATTTAGGGCGCTCGGCGGGCCTCACAGCTGATATTGCCGACGTACAAGCCATCGAAGTACTGCGTGGACCACAGGGCACTCTCTACGGCCGCAACACCACTGGCGGCGCGATATCAATTCGCAGCGCACAGCCAAACGAAGAATTCAGCTTGAAACAAAAGCTCAGCAAAGGCAATCGCGGTTACTGGCGCTCGCTTACCCAAGCCAATATTCCCCTTAGCGATACCCTAATGATGCGCGCTGCATTCAGCCGCAGCGCAGAAGACGGCTGGGTAGAAAACACCGGTGCCGGCAAAGATTTTGGAGAACAGCAAAAGCTGGCTGCACGCATTGCCATTCGCTGGCTAGTCAATGATGAAGTGAGCATCGACTATGCCTATGACCAGTCAGAAATTGAAGGCGGTCAACTCGCCTACCAATTAACTCGCACTACCAATGCCAATGGCGCTGGATTCGCACCCTTCGCTCGCGAATCTCGCCAATCAAGCCTGTCGGTAAATAATTTAGAAAGCAGCTCTGATGACGTCAGCGGTCACAGCTTAGTGGCCACCTGGTTTGTAAATGACGACCTCTCCGTAAAATCAATTACCGCCTACCGCGATCTCGATGAGTTTGCCTATCAAGATTATTCAGCCAGCGCACACCACTTCAGTGGTGGTATGTTCCCGTCGCTGGTTGCCAGTGGCGCGGAAATTCTCGATACCCGCACCGACAAAGTTCAAGACCAGATCTCGCAAGAGATTCAATTCCTTGGCACGATGGCCGACGGAAAAATTGACTACGTTGGCGGACTTTATTACTTCAAAGAAGAGGGTAGCGAAGACCAACTGGCCTCCCTCAACCTCCTCGCACTGGGCGGCTTTCCGCAAATTGCCGAAGAGTATTACGAAATTGATGCTCGCGCAGAATCTCTCGCCGCGTTTTCTCAACTTGAATACACCCCTGAGATCCTAGAGCAACGCCTGCACCTCACCCTTGGTTTGCGCTATACCAGTGACAAACGCGAAGCGACCAAGTACGACAATTTATACAACAACCAAAACGGCGCCACTGTGGGCGGTGACCAGACCTCCAGTAAATTCACCCCCAGCTTCACCGCAGCCTACGATATTAGCGATGACATCAATGCCTATGCCAAAATCGCCACCGCCTATCGCGCTGGCGGTTTTAACACTCGCGGCACAGAGACACGTTTTGCCGGCGGTTTCGAGCCAGAAGAACTATTGGCCTACGAAATTGGCAGTAAAGCTGAGCTGCTCAATCGCCGTATCCGCCTCAACCTTGCCGCATTCTGGTATGAATACACCGATCTGCAGGTAGACCAAAGCGATCCAGTCAACATTATTGCCACCGACACGTTTAACGCCGGTGAAGCGGAAATGTCTGGTGCAGAAATGGACTTAACTGCCGTGCTAACCCGGGACCTGCAACTAAATGTGAGTTACGGTTATCTCGACGCCAGCTATCAGTCCTTCATTCAGTACGGACAGGAAGTTTCTCAATCTAAGAACGTCCCCTCGGCGCCACAACACAGCTACAACGTGAGCCTTGACTACACCCGCCCTGTGTCCATTGGCGAGCTCAGCGCCACGGTCAATTACAGCTGGGAAGACGAGTACTATTTCAGCACCCAAGGCATTGCCCGCAAAGACGACGTTGGCCTGTTGAGCGCCACCCTCGGCGTGAGTAATATCGCGATCGGCGACAGCGAACTTAGCGTGCAACTTTGGGGAAGAAACCTGGAAAACAAGACCTACGCCGCGCACGAAATTGACTGGGCGGAGAGTGGCTTTGTGACCACCATATTTGGTGAGCCACGCAGCTACGGGGTAGATGTCACCTTGTCATTCTAAGTATCACTTATTACTTTAAGCACTGTAGGGTCTGCTCACACTGAATTAGCAGTGTGAACAGACCCTAAGCTTCATGGAAGTGGCCTTAGCCACATCGACGCTTTACCGCACGACACCCCACTTTATAAATATCCGCTTTACTACTGCCCCCCAACCAACGCAAAACCCTAAGCTATTAAATGACGCAGATGAAACTCATTGCGCATTAATATCGGCCTCCACGGAAATCACTTTGCGACGGTAACGAGTCCCTTAAGACTCTACGAAGACATTAAATTCGTCCTGCATTCAAACCCTTCACAAATATGGCGCAGTTATTGCTGAATTTTTATCGCGATGACTAGTCACAATTTGATAGCGAATTCACACCTATTTTAAATCAGTCACTGACTGACACATCGCCACCATAAAATGTACTTACTCTAGTTTTGGCACCTAAATCAGAATAAGGAAGCACCGCACCATGCAACAATTAGACGGCCTAGATGCCTTTTTTGCCTTGAACGAACGTCAACACGCGCCCATGCATATTGCTGCTTTATCAGTTTATAAACCCAGCACAACCAAACATAAAAACTTTTTACAGCAGGAAATACACCAGAGTTTCCAGGAGCGACTATCGACTTCCCCGATTTTTAGACGCCGCTTGTTTAACGTATCGTATGGTATGGATCACCCCTACTGGATTGAAGATCAGAATTTTGATCTCAAGCACCATATATTCAGCCATTCGATTAAAGACCACAATGGCGACCTGGAATCCCTGTTAGCAAACCTACACGCCCAAGCCATGAACATGACTCGGCCACTGTGGGAGGTACACGTCATACATGGTCTCGGCACCTTAAAAGGCTATGACAAAGGTGCCTTCGGCTTGTACTTAAAAGTACATCACGCGGCAATGGACGGCGTTTCCGGTACGGAAATTTTAGCGGGCCTACACAATTTAGCCCCCCAGCCCTTTTCGCCGAGCGAGCAAACGGATGACTGGCAGCCTGACGCGGTGCCGAGCCAGTGGGCGCTAGGCCGCCAAGCCTGCATCAATAATCTTCGCAAACCTGTCAATCTGACATGGCAGGCACGCAAGCTGATCCCCTCGTTTAAAAAGGCCGCCAGCCTCAAAATTAGCGATCACACGCCCAAGGTAAGCTGGCAAAAATCGCCTTTCAATACCCGTATCGATGCGGAGAGAAATATATTGCTGCTGCGTTTTGATTTCGGTCGGCTGCGCCAAATCCGGCGTCACTATCCCCACACCACGGTGAACCACGTCATGCTCAGCATTGTTGGCGGCGCCTTGCGGCGCTACCTGATTGCGCTGAATAGCCTACCGGAAAACCCCTTGGCATCGATGGTCCCAGTAAATGTGCGCAATCGCGACAGCAATGTCGCCGGCAATGCAATCAGCATGTTACTCGCCAATTTACGTACCGACATCGAGTGCCCGCTGCAACGCCTGCAAGCGGTTCGCGACGCGGCCAACAACGCCAAAGATTTTTCTAAATCCATTGGCCGCACAGCCATTACCTCGCTGGTACGGGAAATGCCCAACAGCCTCGGCGCCGCAACACTGCGCACGCTGTCTGCTCTCGCCTACTGGCCCGGCGGCATTGCCGCACCCGCTTGCACGATTGTCAGCAACGTGCCTGGGCCTCCCGTTCCGCTGTATTTTAACGATGCCAAAATGGTGGACATGGTGTGCCTAGGGCTTATCATCGACCACTTGGGCCTGTTTCATGTGGCCACCAGCTACAACGGGGTAATGACCCTATCGGTGCTGAGCAGCCCCAGTTCATTGACCAAGCCCGAGGTATATCGGCGCTGCCTACAGGAATCTTATGAGGCTCTAGATGAAGCCGTTAGTCGAGAGGCAAATAGCAGCCACAGCCCGCCAGCTAAGCGGGCTTAAACCAGCGTATTTAAGGGATTGGGCATTAAATTAAAGCAAAACTAAATTTTCCCTTGAAATGCGCGAGCAAACCCCCATTTTTAATGTCACAAGAAAAGATAATGACACTCGCTCGGCAAGGGAAACCCCCAATGACGGAAAAACAATCCATCGGCCAATTACGCAACTGGCTGACTTCTCAGATTATTGGCCAACAAAGTCTGGTCGACCGCCTGCTAATTGCCCTGCTGGCCGACGGCCATCTACTGGTTGAAGGCGCGCCCGGCTTAGCAAAAACCAAGGCGATTAAAACCTTGTCGGACGGGATTGATGCAAGCTTCCAACGCATCCAGTTTACCCCTGACCTGCTGCCTGGCGACGTAACCGGTAGTGATATATACCGCCCCGAAACCGGTGTATTTGAATTTCAACCGGGGCCGATTTTTCACAATTTGGTGCTGGCCGACGAAATCAACCGAGCCCCCGCCAAGGTGCAGTCAGCCTTATTAGAAGCAATGGCGGAACGACAGGTCAGTGTTGGCAGCAAGACCTTGCCTCTACCGGCACTATTCCTGGTAATGGCCACCCAAAACCCCCTTGAGCAAGAGGGCACTTACCCACTCCCGGAAGCGCAGCTTGACCGCTTTTTAATGCACGTGAATGTGGCCTACCCCAATGCTGCAGCGGAATTGGAAATTCTCCGCAGGGTGCGCGCAGAAGCCAAGGGCGAAATTGACACTCCCAACCCGCTCAGCCAAGAAACCCTGCTCGCTGCCCGCAAGCAGGTCCTGGACCTGCATATGGCAGACGCCGTCGAGGAGTATATGGTTCAGCTGGTGGTAGCCAGTCGAGACGCGAAAACCCTCGACGCCGACCTCGGTAACTGGATAGAAGTTGGCGCCAGCCCTCGCGCGACAATTGCATTGGATCGCTGCTCCCGCGCCCACGCCTGGCTAAATGGTCGCGACTACATCAGCCCTGACGATGTCCAAGCGATCGCGCACGATGTGCTCCGTCACCGCCTGATTCTGAGCTTTGAAGCCGAGGCCGACGGCATCCGCAAAGACGACATTATTGACCGCCTTCTGCAGGTGGTGCCAGTGGCATGAACAGCCCCCTGCGCAGTGATTTTAGCGCACCGGTGAAAGGCGCAATCGTCGATCAGCAGGCGCTGATTCACACCCGCTTTGGCGCCACAAAACTAAAGGCCACACCGCGCCGCCGCCACTTTGCCAAACAAGGCGGCAACCACGCTTCGCCATTTAAGGGCCGCGGCTTGGCATTTCACCACGTGCGCGAATATCAAGGTGGCGATGAAATTCGCCACATCGACTGGCGGGTGACAGCCCGCACGGCAAAGGCGCACACCAAGATTTTTGAAGAGGAAAAAGAACGGCCGGTTGTGCTGTGTTTGGATCAGCGCGCCAGCATGTTTTTTGGCAGTCGCCATTGCTTTAAATCGGTACTGGCCTGTCACGTTGCCGCCACCCTCGCGTGGGCGGGACTAGAAAACAATGACCGGGTTGGCGGCCTGGTATTTGCCGATGAGCACCACCGCGAAGTGCGGCCGCGTCGCAGCCATCGCGCAGTGCTCAATTTTATCCACACCGCGGCCGAGTATAATCAAACCCTCAGCCACGCAAGCGCCGCGCCTGATATTGCCAGCGACCAGAGCTTGGCCACCGCTTTTGAAGAAATGCGGCGTATTACTCGCCCCGGCTCGACGGTCTATGTCATTAGTGATTTCGCTGGCTATCAAAGGCAAGCCGAGCGCCAATTGCATTTAATGGCCCGCCACAACGACGTGATCGCTATATCCATCAGCGATCCAATGGAAGAAAGCTTACCCGCCAACGGCAACTACCCTGTGAGCAACGGCCGCGAACGTTTACAAATGCGCCTGACAAATAGCCTGCGCGAACAATTCCTCAATCAGCATCGGCAAGAAAGTCACGAATTACAGGCCAGCCTGAAAAGAGGCGGCATTCACCATATTGCGCTATCGACCGACGCCGCGTACTTTCAAACACTTCAGCGCGGACTGGGGCGGGGATGAACGCAAACAATCTAGCCGCACTAAACCCTATTGCAGACCAATCATCGCCATTGGATCAGCTCGCTGATATTCATTTACCGCCACCCGTGGCCAGCTTTCCCTGGGCACCAGGCTGGTGGCTAGTGATCGGTGCGGTCATCATTGCGACCTTGGCAGCGGGGCTTTACCTTCGTCACTACCGTCGTAAGAATGCATTCCGGCGCGCAGCGCTCGCTGAATTAATTACGCTTAACGCGGTAGAAAATGATCGGGAATTTGCGCAGCAACTCAATCAACTACTGCGCCGTGTCGCACTGCATAGCTACACAAATAAAAATATCGCCGGCTTAAGCGGCGATAAATGGATGGATTTTCTATGTCGAAGCTGCGGTGACAAACCCGCGTTCACCGATGCCGCCATTGAGGCGATGCTAAACGCGGCTTATCAACCTGCGGCCCAATCACTCCCCCGCGACGTTCTTATTGCTGAAAGTACGGTGTGGATAAAACGTCACCGGAGCCACCATGTTTGAATTTCAGTGGCCACTGGTCTTTTTATTAATTCCCCTACCTCTGCTGGTGAGGTGGCTGTCAAAACCACATAGCCAAAATACGGCGGCCGCATTGCGGGTACCTTTTTTTGCGCAGTTGCGCAGCTTGGGCAGCGAGGACAGCGGCCCGATTCGCAGCGGCAATTATGGAAACCTCATTTTGCTCAGCCTGGTATGGCTAGCCCTGCTCGCCGGCGCAGCGCGACCAATCTGGATTGGCGAACCCGTCGCCATGCCTACCACTGGCCGTGACCTGATGCTAGCAGTCGACATTTCTGGCTCTATGAGCCAAGAAGACATGCTTATTAAAGACCAAGGCTTGCCGCGGATTGCCGTGGTCAAAGCGGTGGTAAATGAGTTTGTTCGGCAACGCCAGGGAGATAAGTTAGGACTGATTTTGTTTGGCTCCAATCCCTATATTCAGTCTCCGCTGTCCTTCGATTTAGAAACCCTCAGCACCTTGATGAATGAAGCCCAAGTGGGCTTTGCAGGCAAGCAGACAGCCATTGGTGACGCTATCGGCTTTGCCATAAAACGGCTGCGTCAACGGCCGGAAAACAGCCGCGTACTCATCTTGCTCACTGACGGTGCAGATACCGCCAGTACCTTAAAACCACTAAAAGCCGCCGAGCTCGCCGCCGCGGAAAAAATTAAAATTTACACCATTGGTGTTGGCGCCACTGAAATGAAAGTGCCAGGCATCTTTGGCAGCAGCTTTGGCGCGCGCACCGTAAACCCCTCTGCCGATTTAGACGAAGACACGCTGCAAACCATTGCCAGCAAAACCGGCGGCGAATATTTTCGCGCTCGCAACCCCGCCGAACTCCAAGCGGCCTACGATGCCATTGCCGCACTAGAACCCGTTGAACAAGAACAGGAAATGCTGCGCCCAGAAAAATCGCTGCTGCACTGGCCGCTATTTTTTGCGGCTGCCGCCATGTTGTTGTTAGCACTGAGCCGCAACTGGCCGTTTAATACACGCGGACAAAGCGAGGGGGCTGCATGAACATCGCCGGCCTGGAATTACACTGGATTCGACCGGAGCTAGCGTGGACAGCTATCCCGCTGCTAATGTGCGCCCTGCTCCTCAGCCGCCAGCAATTTCAACAACGCAGTTGGCAAAAGCATATCGACCCGGCTCTATTACCCTTTTTGCTCGACGGCAAACCGAGTGGCAAGCCCCGCCAATCTGCGCTTATTTTACTTCTCGCCGCCGTGCTGACGTGGTTGGCACTGCTAGGGCCGGCCTGGGAGAAAGCCCCGTCGCCCCTCCATAAAAATACCGACGGCCTAGTGGTCGTGTTGGATTTATCGCCATCGATGCTGGCCGAAGATATACAACCTTCGCGCATGGGTCAGGCGCGCTTTAAGTTGCGCGACATCTTACATTTACGGCGCGACGGCCAAACCGGTTTGGTGGTATTTGCCGGCGACGCTTTTGTTGTGGCGCCACTCACCGACGATGTAAACACCCTACTCACACTGATTCCCGGCCTTAATCCCAGCATGATGCCACTGCCCGGCAGCAACCCTCTCGCAGGAATTAGCCTCGCCAAAGACCTGCTGGATCGCAGTGGCGCGAATGGCCGGATATTACTCATTAGTGACGGCATTAATAGTCGACAACTTGATGGCATAAAATCCTTCCTTAGCAACAGCGACTACCCCCTTTCGGTACTTGCTGTCGGCACCAAGGATGGCGCACCCATTCCCTTACCAGGCGGTGGCTTTGCACGGGACAACGACGGCAACATTATTGTCCCGGCACTGAGCGTAGGCGAATTACAAAGCCTTGCATCGGCGGGCGGCGGTGATTACCGAGAACTCAGTTTAGACGACAGCGATATAAAAGCGCTCTCCGTCGATACCGCTACAAGTCTGAGCGCCGAAGCGGATAGCCGCACTGAACGCAATTATGATCAATGGAAAGACGCCGGCCCTTGGCTGGTATTATTGCTACTGCCATTTGCGCTGCTCGGTTTTCGTAAAAGCTGGCTGGCCAGCTTTTTACCCCTGCTACTTCCGGCTCTGCTTATCCTTCAACCCAGCAAGGCCAATGCCTTTGAGTTTGCTGATCTGTGGCAGACCCCAGATCAGCAAGCGGCAAAAATACTAGCAACTGAGCCGCAAGCCGCCGCTGAAAAATTTGAAAATCCTGAATGGAAAGCCGCTGCGCAGTATCGGGCCGGTGACTTTGAAGCCGCCGCACAAAGCTACTCCCAGCTTGACTCCGCTGACGCCCACTACAACCGCGGGAACGCGCTTGCCAAGGCCGGCAAACTCGATGACGCCATTGCCGCCTACCAGGCCGCACTGGAAAAAAATCCGGATCTTATTGATGCTCAAACAAATAAGAAAATAGTAGAAGATCTAAAAAAACAACAAGAACAAAATCAGCAGCAATCAAAAGACCAGAATCAAGACCAAAAAGACAAGCAAGATCAGCAGAAGCAAGACCAAGGTGAGAATAATCAGAATCAAGATAGCGAAAATTCAGACTCAGAGAGTTCTGAATCTGAAAGTTCAGATTCTAATGAAAATAATTCGCAAGACTCGCAGTCACAAAATCAACAGGGTGATTCGCAGAACAAAGACAATCAAAATTCTGAGCAAGAGGCGGATCAAGAAAATAATTCATCGTCTGATCAACAGGAAAACGACCTCGAGCAAAATGATGGTGAGCAAGCATCGGCAGAGCAACAAAGTGAACAGGCTAAGGCCGAAGAAGATCAAGCGCGGGAGCGCCAAGAACAGTTAGCAGAAGACTATGCCAAGCAGGCGGCCGAACAAAACGAAGCCGTTCAGAACGCCTTGCAAGCCAATCAAGACAACAAGACACAGGACCAAGCTGCCGACAAACAAACTGCGCAAGCTGCCATGGAGAGCGACGAGCCGCTTACCGAAGAGGAGCAGGCTCGTGAGCAATGGCTGCGAAAAATCCCTGACAACCCGGGGAATTTATTGCGCAATAAATTTCGCTACCAACATTTAGAACGTCAGCAGCGCGGTGAACAGCAAGGTGGTAATGAAGACTATGCACCCTATTAATTCGATAGCAGACCATACGCATCGCAGGAAAGCGTTTATGCCAAACAGCCTCCTCAATATCCTTACTCGCCCAATATTGGCGGTATTGCTACTACTCCTGTGCCAGATGAACAACGCCTACGCAGAAACCAATGTGCGCGCCAGCGTTGATCGCAATCAAGTTTCCAGCGAAGAAACCTTCACCCTGTCGCTGGTGGCAGACAGTATTTTGTTTTCCGGCGAACCGGATGTCAGTGCGCTAGATGCAGACTTTCACATTATTAATAAGCAGCAGAGCAGCCGCACCAATATTATCAATGGCAAGGTGAATAGTAGCCGGCAATGGGACTATACCCTTGTCGCAAAACGCGAAGGCACTCTGACAATACCTGCTCTTCCGATGGGAAAGTACAAAACCCGCCCCATCACAATATCGGTAAGCAAGGCCGCAAAATCTCAACAAGCCAATAGCGATAGCATCTATCTTGAATCTGACATCACCCCTCGCAATGCTTACGTGCAGCAGGAGCTGCAGTACACCGTGAAAATATTTACCTCGGTGAATATACTCGACGCCTCGCTAGACGCGCCCGAGGTCGACAATGCCGTGGTTGAGGCCAATGGCGAGCAACGCTATCAAACTCTAATCAACGGTCGCTACTTTCAAGTTATCGAACGGCGCTACAGCATATACCCACAAGTTAGTGGCACGCTCTCCATTCCCAGCCTTACCTTGCAAGCGCGGGTTGAAGGCTACCGACCCTCGATGCTCGACCCGGGCAGATTGGTGGTAAAACGCAGCGGCCAACACCGGGTAAAAGTTTCACCGCCGCCAGCGGAATTTACAGGTTCGGTATGGTTGCCAGCCAAAGAAATTGAAATAGAGGAAAGCTGGAGTAAGGATCCCGACAAACTTAAAGTCGGTGACTCTGTTACCCGCACTATCAATATCAACGCTGACGGCCTGCTAGGCTCACAACTGCCGGCGCTACCTGTTATAGATTTACAGAATGCCAAACTCTATCCAGACCAAGCCAAAATTGAAAAAGGTGACGAGCAATCGCACTGGACCGGGATTCGCAGTGAATCCCTTGCTATCATTCCCACTCGCGCTGGCGAATTTGTGCTTCCAGAGGTTCGTCTTGCATGGTGGAATACCGATACAGACAGCGCGGAATTTGCCGTACTTCCTGAGCGTCGATTCACAGTAGCGCCCGCGCTGACAAACACCAGCGACGGCAAGATCACTATTGGCGAAATTGCCTCGAACAATGCCACCGATAAAGTCAATAATCCCACTGCCGATAACGACACTACTGAAGCAAATGTCGTCGACAGCCCACAAGCGCATAACTCCTCGCTACTATGGGCTGTTATCGCCATGTTGTTACTCAGCAATATCGCTTTTGCGGCAGCGTGGTGGCGTGGACGGCATCGCCCTGCCAGCCCGATTAGCGCGCCGGAAAGTAGTACTCAAAACGAGAGCAAGGCTTTCAAATCACTGGAGCGCTGCCTAAAAATTAAGGCTGAGCACAAAGAGTTACGCAATGCCCTAACACACTGGGCAAGCTGCCACTTTAAGCGCGCGATGACATTGAGCGAGATAGCGAAAGCCATACCTGAACTTGAAGAGCCATGCCGACGACTCGACGCCCATTTATTTTCTGGGCAGGCGATTACCATAGACCCTAGCACTATCATAAACGCAGTCAAAAAGGCGCGCAGCAAACCAGCGACACACGCAGCTGAACCAGCGCTTTCCCCGCTATATAAAAGCTAAGTGTCCCTTAAAAACCGATACTCTGCGCCTAAGCTGGCGCAGGTGTCGCTTTATGCCTGAGAACCAGCACCCCACCCGAGACCACAAAAGCGATACCGAATAGTGTTAGCACATCGGGAATATGATCCCAAATTAACCAGTCCAATAGGCCGCTAAACACAACCCCAAAATAGCTTATTGGTGCTAAGGCGGCCGCAGATACATAGCGATATGCCAAGGTGTACATGACAAAACTCAGGTAAATAGCGACGCCCATATACAATAATCCCGGCCAAGCAGATAGGGGAATAGGCTGATAGTTCCAAATGAAAAACGGCAGACTAACCAACAAGGAGATACTAAAATAATAAAATAAAATACGGTTTTGCGGCTCATGCTGAGCCAACACTCGGGTACTGACCATCGATACCGCCAGCCCTAAGCCTGATAGCAGCGCCAACAAATGCCACAAGCTCAAGCCAGTAAAACCTGGCTTAAGCACAAGGACCACCCCGACAAAGCCCACTACCAAAGGCGGCCAGGTTTCCTTGCGAAGCCGTTCACTAAACCACAGGTAGATCACCAATGGCACCATTAACGGCGCAGACGATCGCAGCAAGGTTGCCTCAACCAGTGATATTTTACTGAGCGCAATATAGTACAAATAGAAACACGCGCAGCCGCTTACCCCCCTTACAATATGCAAGCCGGGACGACTTGTTGTCACACCTGAGCGGCCGGCTCGCAGCACTGCGGGTAGCGCGAATAAAAAGCTAATGCCGTACTGCACAAGCACAATGGCGGAGACATGCACCTCCTGCGACACATGCTTGCCCACCGCCGCAACAGTGCTTGAAAAAAAGACAGTCACCAGCGACAGCAATAAACCACTTAGTAATTGTTTTCGTTCAAGGCTGAGGGTTAGCAAGCAAAGCTCTCTTATATTAATCGCAGGCGAAATGACCGACGGTGCCGGCAGAATGCAGCAATACTATAATGAGCCGAGTAGACGTTTGCTAGTCAAGTGCTAGAAATAGAAGGGGATAGTGAGTAGCCCCAAGCTCCTCGTCGAAGGAAGAGCTTGGGATTTAACAATTACTTCTTGTCAGCGCCACATTTCGCTTCGCCGCACTTGCCTTCGTCAGCTGCTTTATCGGCGCCGCATTTGGCTTCGCCGCACTTGCCTTCTTTAGCTGCTTTATCTGCACCGCATTTGGCTTCGCCACATTTCGCTTCGCCGTCTTTTTTCTCTGCACCACATTTTGCTTCGCCGCATTTACCTTCTGCATCTTTAGCGTAATCAGCAAGCTGATAACCGCTACTCATTACTTTAGCCGCAAATGGGTTGGTATCTGCAACGGCAACTGAGGCCATTGAAGAAGCTAACATGGCTGCACCTAGTGCCGTCATCGCAGTATTTTTCATTATGTCATCACCTTTGTAATCAGTTAAAAGATCTATTTGGCCGCAGCATTGCGACTCTACTTATTAGAGACAGTTAAAAACCATCTGTTACACCGTCGTGAAAATAAATTTCTTGCCGCCGGCTGTAACAAGACTTGTCGCCGCACGTCTTAATCGCATAAACCGACACGATGGTTTCCGACAAACGACTATAGCGCAATGCTGGTAACTATACGGAGTAAACTCAATGCTAGATTTTATAAACACAATTCGCGACCTGCAGACTGCTATCGCGAAAATGGTGGCACCGCTGGATGGCCTTCCCTCACTGGCGCTGCGTCTTTATCTGGTACCCGTATTTTGGATGGCTGGCAGCAGCAAGATGATGCATTTTTCAGCCACCGCCGAGTGGTTTGGCAACAGTGACTGGGGCTTGGGATTACCCTTTCCCTACGGAATGGCCTTTTTAGCAACGGCCGCAGAGGTGGGCGGAGCACTATTGCTGTTGGTCGGATTTGCGACACGCTGGATTTCTATACCTTTAGCCGCGACGATGATCGTGGCCGCCACCACCGTGCACTGGAGCAATGGCTGGCAGGCTATTGCCGACGCCAGCGCCCCCTTCGCCAATGATCGCGTGCTTGACTCGGTAGAGAAACTTACCGCAGCGCGCTCGCTACTTGAAACCCATGGAAATTATGACTGGCTGACATCAAGTGGCAATTTCGTGGTACTGAACAACGGCATCGAATTTGCGGTCACCTACCTTGTTATGTTGCTCGCCCTAATGGTAATGGGTGGCGGTCGCTTTGTTAGCGCGGATTACTGGCTAGATCGTACAGTGACGAAATAAAGAGGAATACATAGCGGTGAACAGTTGCCTGAAAGCAGGAGGATCAGGGACACTAGGGGCTTAATCAGTTATTGGATATGCTCGTGTCTTTACCCGCCGACGATCAAGAACTTATTCGCCGCCTTAAAACGGGTGACAACAATGCGTTTAAGCAGCTTATCAGCAGCTATCACCCGAAATTACTTATCGTTGCCAGGGCCATTGTCGGCGATGTTTTTGCGGAAGACGTCACCCAGGAAGCCTGGAGCTCCATTTACAAAGCAATCGCTAAATTTGAGGGGCGGTCTAGCCTGTCGACGTGGATGATCCAGATTGTGAGCAACGAAGCTAAATCGAGGCTGCGCCGAGAAAAGCGTCACAGTAGTTTTGGGGATATCGAAGAAGTGCGCCCCGAACTTGACGCGAATAGTTTTAATGACGGGGGGCACTGGGCAAATCCCCCATCGCACTGGGACATCAATACACCGGAGCTCATGCTTCAAGAGGATCAGCTAAGACATTGTATAGAACATACCTTAACAATATTGCCGGAAAACCAAAAAGCCGTGTTTTTACTTCGCGATGTTGAGCAAAGTAGCTTGGAGGAAATCGCCGATCTACTCGCACTTAGCGAGGCAAATGTTAGAGTGATTTTGCACCGGGCGAGATTACAACTTATGAAAACCATCAATCATTATCAGGAGACGGGAGAATGCTAAACTGCAGGCAATTTACCGATCTCGCCAGCGACGATATCGATTTCCAGCACACTGGCTGGAAACGGCTTGAAATTCGCGCGCACCTGATGATTTGTCGCCACTGTCGACGTTTTCGCCGCCACCTCGACCGCAGCCGCCAAACCGGTGCAGCCCTGGCACAACAGTTATGGCGCGGCGACGACGCCATGGCGGACATGGTATTTTCGCGAATTAAGCAGCCGAACTCAGGAGAGTAAGGCCCAGCGCGGCTCTGAACACGCGGTTACGCGGCGGGCAGATATACTCTAAATTCAGCACCTTGCCCCTCCTCGCTATGAAGCGTTATTCGCCCCTCATATTCATCGAGGATACGCTGACAAATCGCTAAGCCAATGCCATTGCCCTCATACTCTTTCTCACCGTGCAACCGTTCGAAAACACCAAAAATACGTTTGCTGTACTGGGGTGCAATGCCAATACCGTTGTCGCGAATATAGAACCCAATTTCACCGCTATCGCCATCATTTAATGGCCCAATCTCTATTGTCGGCTCGCCCTCGTCTCTACTAAATTTAATCGCGTTATCCAGCAGCTTAGATAGCAACAACGTTAAGATCTCGATTGGCAGCCTAACTGTTGCGAGCGAATCACGCTTTAAATTCACTCCGTATTTTTTCAGTTCCGAGGCATTCAATGCGAGCGCTTTTTCTAGAGCGTCGTTGAGAGATGATGGCTCGAAATCACTAACTAGCTTCATATTCGAGTATTCGTGCAAGTCATCGATCATCGACGTTGTTTGCTTGGCCGACTTTACCATCATCGTCAACCACTTGGCTTCGTCCTCCGCCAAGCGGTCGATTAAGCGATCTGATAATAGTTCACCAAACACGGCTATTGAACGCAGCGGCTCTTTTATATCCCGCGAGGTCACCGTTGCGTAACGTTCAAGTGCTGTATTAGAACGCTCGAGAGAGATCTGATTTTGTTCAAGCAGGGTTTTCATCACCCGCGTCTCGGCAAGCTCTTCGGTGCGCTCATCCACCAACTGGCGTAAATCTTTAGACAAACGCTCCACTTCCGCCCGCTGCTTAACATTGTCGGCAACTTCATCACGCAGCTTTTGATTCAAATCTAACAACTGTTGATTACTGGGCAGCGCCAAAGCCTTTTTAACTAATGGCCACACGGCAATGGCTGTTCCAACAGAGGCAATCGCGGTGATCAATTTAACAATGCCACTAAGCCAATAAGCGCCGTACCACACATTGAATATATTAATAAGATGGGTCGCACCGCAGGCGAAGATAAAGACCGCAAACATCACGAATATAAAATTGAATTTTAAATCGTCGCGATTGCGAACTAAATAAACTAAGGCAATCGGAATCGTGAAGTAAGATAACGTGATCAACACGTCGCTAGTGACGTGTAAAAGCACCAAATCTTCATTCCACAAATAGCAATGCCCATGGGGGGGCATTTCTGGGCCTAGCAAAAAATTCATTAAGTCAGACATTTCACCAATCCATAATTTGCGCGCTGCCTACTATCTACCAATACGCAGCCGAAGAACGTAGCTATGCACATTCATAATGTCGTTCATCTTTATAGCAAGCTAAATCCAAACACACCACTGTGTATTTCACCTAGCTGGCCGCAAAACTTCACAGGCTGGCGGGAACCCAAGACTAGATGGCGCGTGTAAAACGTCTAATTCGACAAACTCAGAACGCCGGAATTAAGCTCGCCCAGCATAAATATAGACCTATAAACAACAACTATCCTAATTTATAGTGATTTTACGCAGCTACTACCTTGCTCTGGGTACGTTGCCGTTACGTCGCGATGAGACGCTTGGATCCGCTCGATATTACAAACGTAATCGCCCATCAGCCTATATTCCTGCGCAATACCGACATATTTTTTCGCATAATCTAGCTGAGCCGCCAAGACCGGCAGATCCGCACCTGCCGCAATATGGTAAAAACCGCCCTTCCATTCCTGAACGTTGCTTCGCGTGTCCTCAGGAGCAATGATCAAGACCATGTCCTCAGTATCTTAAAATAACACCACCATTTAGCTGACAAAATCATGATGACTGCTGCGCTCGACGGCAACAATCATGACGTACTTACGAGCAACAGGCTGTTCGCTGGTAAATCGCCAAGCCCCTAGGGCAAACAAGCCGTCCACCAGGGCGCGAATAGTTTTAAGCAAAGAGGATAAAGCTAATCGTTTTAACTTGAGACATCACCATTTAATGCATTCACCAGCTTTATTATTGTATCGGCCCAAGGCCTCAGAACAATGTAATTTGTGCTCAGCGAAGCCTTTGACCATATCGATGATTAGGAGATATCACACAAAACAAGCCCAATGTGCTTGCCACCTTCTACTGGCTCCACTATTCTGCCGATTCACCTAGTAAAGACGGACCAAGCCGGTCAAAAACAATATCGCCAACAGGATGAATACACTCTTGCCCCTATTTACCGACCTCCGTTTAAGGCAAATATTGCTGATCTGCAGCATATTAATATCGACACATGTGACCGCCGATAGCGCTGGCGACCAGCGACTAAGCTCCTTACATACCCGCTCCGCCGCATTCCCCGCAATTAATTCGCATTCTGAGCCAGCGCTGCAGGGAGATGGCTACGGTTTTGTTAACGACGCTGACAGCCTGCTAGACAACTTGAAAAACATTTACGATGAAGGGGTCGCTTTAGATGGACGATCGAGAGGCATTCTGGTTATTCCCGGCGACGAAACCGAGCTGGTCGAACAATTAGAGAATGCCGATAATGACATCACCAGTTTTGCCGCCGGCGGTCACTTCGCTCTGCTGACACAAGACAAAAATTGGGTGGTAGTCGGGGGCTCTGAATTTAATGGCAGTGGTCGATTTATTTACGACGAAGGGGATGCCAATCGACTGCGCTTTGCCACTATTCTCGGCTTGTTCTCGCTTGGTGAGCTGCAATCTAGCGTTAACGTATCTGCACTTTGGAAAAATTACTTAGGCCTAAACTATCGCTTCAGCTTGGAAAGCATGCCCAATACCCAAATTGGCATTACCGCAAAACTTCAAAACATCAGTGTTATCGAGCGTGAAATTTCAATAGAAGACTACGACGAAGACAAGCTATTCGACCGCGGCAGAGATGTTGAAAATAGCATCCAAGCCAATGCCGACCTCGGAATTGAGCACCAAGTCGACAATTGGTTATTCAACTTAGACTTTAACGATATTTATCAGCAAGAAATTGAAGGACCTGAGGGGACTCGCTACCAGCAGCGGACGCATATCAGCAGCAGTATCAACTACAGGGCAAACTGGGCAAGTTTGCGCTTAGACGCCGACCTTAGCCCACAAAAGGGATTTGGCGAATTGTCGTCCCGCAGAGCATACGCGCTTAGCGGCCTACTCCCAGTTAGTGAGAAGCTGCAGTTACTACTCGGCTATACTTGGCTACACAGCGGCAATGATTCGAATTTACCGACGGTAGGCTTACATTATCGTCTCGGTGAATTACTCAGAATCGAGGCCCAATTTAGCTATGCTGGGCCCCGCGAGTTTGGCGGTGGAGCTAGCCTGCAGCTGCCACTGTAACCGCTGGCGACTCGGTGACTAGAGATTGCTTAGCGGGAATATACGCCATGGCGTGCTCCGTCAGCGCGGTGATCGTCAGTGATGGGTTAACCCCTAGGTTAGACGACAATGTCGACCCGTCACAAACTAACATATTTTTATAGCCGAACACTCTGCTCTGCACATCAACCACGCCGTCATCGGCGGAGCGCCCCATTCCAGCACCACCCATGCAATGGGCTGTCGCAGGAATATTAAACAGAACTTCGGTGATCAAACTGCCTGCCATACCACCCAAACGGCGAGCAGTCTTCAGCGCGAACTCGCTAGCTTCAGGAATATGGGCGGGAATTTTGGGCCCAAAACTGACCATACGTTTACTAAATGGCCAATACCAACGGCGCTTATAAAGCATATCAATATGACCATCCAAGGTTTGCATACACAACAATATGATGGTCTGCTTTGCCAGGCCAAAAGGAATAATTGAGCCGATCGCCTGCCTGGGATTGCGCACCAAAAGGCGCAGCAAGGTGTAAAGCCAAATAAATACGCGGCGCCAATCTGTCTTCCCACGTATCATCGCGGTAACCAATAGCCCCATTGCATCAGAGCCTCGCGGATAACGGGTAGCTTCAATATGGGTTTTCTCGTCAAGATAAATTCCGGAACCAATAGCGATACCAGAATCCATATTGTCCACATTGGGTAAGCGCACCCCGATCAACGACTCGGCATTTGTTCTAACGCGACGACCCAGTTGCGCCGATATATTAGGGAGCGATTTCTTGTCTCGCAATTTAAAAAGCAGATCCTGAGTGCCTAGCGACGAACCCGCAAACACCACAGCCTTTGCACGCCAGCGGCGTTTATTGCGAAACAGTAAAGACGTGCTGCTGACGGTGGTCACCTCGTAGCCGTCTTCGCCATCTGCTTTTCCATTTAATGGCACAACGTCAATGACTCGGGTTTCAGAGAAAACCTGCGCGCCCTGCTTTTCCGCCAAATATAGGTAGTTTTTGTCGAGACTATTCTTGGCATTGTAGCGACAGCCGACCATGCAGCCTCCGCAGGCGATACAACTATTACGCTCTGGACCTTCACCGCCAAAATAGGGGTCGGCATACGATTTACCCGGCGCCTCACCCTCGTCACCAAAAAACACCCCGACTTGGGTTTTGTAAAAGCTATCGCCACAGCCCCAATCTTCAGCGGACTCCTTTAGAATTATATCCGCCGGCCCAAGGATGCGGTTTTCAGTGACCCCGAGCATTTTTTGAGCTGTGGCGTAATGCGCGGGCATATCAGTCTCCCAGTCTTTTAAACCCGCCCAACTGCCCTGCTGCCAAATAATTGGCTTCGGCACTAATAAGGTATTTGCATAGGTAATTGAGCCACCGCCCACGGCATTGCCATGTAAAACCAGGACATGCTTAAACCACTTAATGTTGAAAAAGCCCTTCAAGCCCAGCATTGGCCGCCACAGCCAGCGGTGAAAATACCAATTGGATGGGGGATACGTTTCAGCACTCCAGCGCTTTCCCATCTCCATCACGGCAACGCTATAGCCCTTCTCGCTCAAGCGATGAGCAGACACCGAGCCGCCAAAGCCAGACCCGACAATTAAGTAATCGACATCGTATTCCACGCAAAACACCTTTTTTCACCGCAGCCGAGCAGCGCGGCACAATTTGACAATAGTTCATGTCACTTTACATCTGACATCAAGCCATGTCAAAATTTCAAGATGCCAAAAACAATCGCAAAATCCAACAAAGACGCCGCCCAAATGCCCCAAAAGTCACGCCGCTACCGCGGTAGCAGTGGCGACCAGCGCCGCAGCGAACGCTACGAGCAATTACTCAACGCCGGTTTGAGTGTTATCGGCAATCAAGGTTACGCCGCCGCAAGCGTGCGGAGCATTTGCGGTGAGGCCGGATTAACTGAACGCTATTTTTACGAGTCCTTCGCCAATCGCGAAGCCCTGCTAGCAGAGGTATACAAAACTCAAACCCGCTATCTAAAAAGTCGGATGCTGGCTGCCTTTGAAGCGTCAGAACGCAACACCGCCGCTTTTTCTCGCGCTGGTTTACAGGCTTTTTTCGACACCCTCTCTCAAAACCCTGATATTGCTCGGCTACTGCTTTTCGAGGTACTAGGGGTAAGTGACACTATTGACGAACTCTACTATGAAGCGATGGAAGAGTTTGCGGTCTTGATTCGAACGCTGACCGAATCCTTGGGATTGGCAGATATTTCTGACATACCCGATCAGGGTATGGTGTACGCCGGTTTGGTTGGCGCAGTATTGCAAATCGCGCGCCGCTGGGCCCTCACAAATTACCGTGAACCTGTGGCCAGTGTTATTGAAAGTAGCTTATTTTTATTTATTGCGGCTACCAATTACAGTACTGCAAAATCGCAATAGCCGTTTTATTCGCGAACGATTCTGGCGCCGACTGCCTCCAATTCCGCCTTGCACTGCCGCCACTCGGGCATTGCCTCAGTCATTAACGCATAAAATCTCGGGCTGTGATTAAACTCTTGGATATGGCAGAGCTCGTGGACGATAACGTAGTCAATACAGCGTAAATCAGCCTTAATTAAATGGGTATTCAAACAAACACGCCCCTCTGCAGAACAGCTACCCCAGCGCGAGCGCATACGCCTGAGCCGAAGTTCCGGGACGCCGCTAACCCAGGGAAGACGACTAGCCCAAAAGGCCAAGCGTTCAGCGAACAACTGCTGGGCTTGACGCAAATACCATTGCTGCAAAACGCGACGCACCTGCTCCGAATCGTCATTTACACCGTGAACACACAGCTCACCATCGCCGGCTAACACCTTTGCCCGCCGCGCACCGGCCACAATCCTAAGCGCCAACGGCGCACCTAAATAATCGTGAAGCTCACCCGACTCGAAGCGAAGCGCGTCGCCCTGCTGAAGTAATACCACTTGCTGACGCTGGTATATCCAATCCCTATTGCGGGTCAGCATGTCATCGATATCGGCCTGCAAGGTCGAAAATGGCGCACGTAACACCACACCAGAACGGCCCACCTGCAAACTGAGTTTGCGACGCCGACGCCGACTGCGGATGACGGTAATAGCAATGGTTTGATCTGGATACTGCAGCTGTTGCTGGCTGCGCAGCTCGCTAACCCGCCTCGATTTAAGCGCTCTTAACACGATCGTCGCCTGCTATTTAAAAAACTTGCCGCGACGCGGGAGTGCAAAATACAGATCATGAGAAATGAGCCCTACTGATGCACCGGAAATTCACAGCTGAAAATAGCACCACCGTCAGGGTTGGCCTGATAGCGAATATCACCACCGTGCCCCTGCATAATAGATTTTGAGACCGACAGACCAATACCCATACCGCCTTCTTTCGATGTCACAAAGGGGCTGAACAACTGCGCTTCTATTTCCGGCGCCAAACCTGCGCCAAAATCTTTTACTTTAAAACACACCAAACCTTGATCCAGGTACGTGCTTACTTCCACGGCATTACTCTGCCCCGCATTCGCGGTCGACTCCATGGCATTGCGAATTAAATTTAAGGCCACCTGCTGCAACTGAACTTCGTCTGCAAAAATTGCCGGCAAATTTGGCGCTGCAATTAAACGAACTGGAATTGCGTTTACCCTCGAATCCACTTCCGCAAGCGCCAGTACATCCTCGAGCACCGCGTTTAATGCCAGCACCACCCGACCACCCGAGGGCTTTTTAACATAGCTGCGCATACGCTGAATAACCGCCGCCGCCCGCTCCGCCTGAATGGTAATTTTAGTCAGCACCTCGTCCATTTTCTGGCGGCGCTCCTCGGGCAAATCTGCCACCAACCGCTGGGCAACTCTCGCGTAATTGGTCACTGCCGTGAGTGGCTGATTCACCTCGTGGGCGATACCGGCAGCCATTTCACCGCCCGTACTTAAGCGCTCGATATGCGCCAAATGTTGACGCTGGCTGTCCATTTCTTCGCGAGCTTGCTCAAGGGCAAATTGGCTCTGCAACCACTCGCTAATATCCCGCAACACTAATACTGCACCGCCCTCACTACGTGGCGAACCACTGAGCGCTACCGGCGCAATACTGCCGGTACGGGTATTAATGCTGACGTGATCCTTACGCAAACTAACGCCTCCCGCGCACAGTAAACCCAAGGACTGATTAAGGGCCTCGTCACCGGAAAACAACTGTAGCTGAGAGAATAACTCACCAATGCAATCGGAGGCGGGCCACCCTGTAATTGCCGCCGCTTGAGCGTTCATAGATGTAACACGACCAGTGACATCCAAGCCCAATATGCCCTCTTCAACCGCATTTAATATTTGCTGATTTTCATCTTCTAACTCAGTGTTGCGTCGCGCCAATGCGCGCTCAAGACGCTGAATTTTTATATGAGTACGCACCCTAGCCAAGACTTCATCCGTCTGGAAAGGCTTGGCAATATAATCGACGCCACCAATCGCTAAACCGTGCACCTTCGATTGGCTATCGGTTAGGGCCGACAAGAATATCACGGCGATATCAGCCGTTTCTGGATCAGCTTTTAGGCGTTCGCAAACTTCAAAGCCGTCCATGCCTGGCATCATAACATCGAGTAATATCAGCGCTGGCCGAGCTCGTTTAGCGGTATAAAGTGCGGCCTCACCATCTCTAGCCGCCAATAGCCGGTAGCCACTCCCCTCTAAGGTTTTAAACAAAACCTGCAAATTTGTGGGGTTGTCATCAACCAATAAAATTTGTTCACTACCGCTATCAGGCGTCATCAATAGTGGTCTCGCGCGTCGCTTGTACTACTAAGTGGGCGAGCTTATCAAAGTCAAATTCAGAGAGGTATAACTCTGCCTCGTCAAGAAAGGCGTCGCACTCAGGGCAGCGTCTGCGCAGCTGCTGCAATAGTTCTCGCAGTCGAGTGACGTCGCCTAAGTCGACCGCCTCACTCAAATTCTGCAAATCATCTTCTTTGGGTAATACAAAATCACGTAAGGGCAGTGCGTTGCTAACAACTTGGCTAGGCTTAGGCTGCTGTTTTTGCGTTTCAACACCGCAAGTGGCGGCAACAACTTTGAGCAAATCGCCAATACCAATTGGCTTAGGTAAAAAGCCATCGCACCCTACCTGCACAGCTTCATCCATCATCTCTTCATCGGTTGTCGCTGACGCCATAATGATCGCAACATCGGCCATCCCCATGTCCTGCTTAATGACGCGGGTCGCTTCCATGCCATCCATTTCCGGCATACGCAAATCCATCAATACCAATTTTGCCGTGCGCTCTTTTAAATGCGCAATAACCTCTAAACCATTGGCAGCTTCTCGGATATCTGTCGACACATCCTCCAACATACCTAGGAGCACGTGACGATTTACCGCCACGTCGTCAGCAATAATAATTGCAGGGTTTTCGCCAACGGTCGATAAAAGCTCCGTTACAGGATCAACCGTATTTACCAGCGATTCATCGTCGAACTCACTTTCATGAATTTCCAGCAGCGGTAAGTCGAAATAGAAACAACTGCCGTGACCAAACTCGCTGCTAACATTTAAATTACCACCCATCGCCTCAACCAAGCGGCGACAGATAGACAGCCCCAACCCAGTGCCCTTGCCGTCTTGCGGATTAACTTGGCGGAAGGGTTCAAAAACATCGCGGAGCTTTTCTTTGGGTATGCCCATTCCGCTGTCGGTCACCGAAAACATTAACTGCTTGGTTTCCTGATCAGCGTGTAGTTTTAGAACCACCTTGCCAGCGCTGGTAAATTTTACGGCGTTATCAAGTAAGTTAACGAGGACCTGCCGCAGCTTCACCTCATCAACTTGCACTTTCTCCGGCAAATTCGGCGAACGATCCACAATAAAATCCAGACCTTTCGACTTCGCCCTGTGCGCTACGATATCGCTGACATTGGCCACAATGTCGTCGAGCTTGTTCGGTCGACAAACAATATCGATATTACCGCTCTCAATCTTGGCCAGATCTAATACATCGTTTATAAGGGTGAGCAGGTGCTTACCGCAGCTTTCTATCGCGCGTAAATACTCCTGACTGCCCGTTGGAATTCCTGTGTCGCGCTGAAGGAGCTGCGCATAACCTAGCACCCCATTTAAGGGGGTTCTCAACTCGTGGCTGACACTGGATAAAAACTGACTTTTAGCGTGTAGCGCATCTTCGGCGGCGATGCGCGCGTTGACCAGTTCTAGCTCTATACGTTTGCGGTCGGTGACATCTGTCATGATCCCCATGGCGCGCATCGGCTTGTCATTTTGATCATTTTCAACAACATCGCCACGGCTATAGATCCAGCGGAAATTACCAGCGCGATCCTTAACTCTAAACTCAACGCTATTGCCCGTCGCCATTCCAAGCCAGCTGTCGACCGCCGAGGCGATAATTTGCAAATCGTCACCAAAGGCAATGTTTTTGAAGGCGCCAACCGGATACGGCGTAGCGGGGGCATTGTAGCCCAGCATACGAAAGAAACTCTCTCCCACTGTGACCAAGCCCGTCTGCAAATCCAGATCCCAGAGGTGATTTTGGGCGGCATCCAAAGCTAATTGGAAGCGACGTTCACTGAGTTTTAAGGCGCGCTCGGTTTCGGTGCGCTTTTCAACCATGAAATTTGCGTCTTCAGCCAAGCGCTGAAATTCCGCAAAAGGCAGGTGATTTACATTGATGGTGGTAGACCGCTTGCTTGCGTCAGCAAAAAACTGCTGGAAAATCGTAAAGCCTGCAGCACTTCGGCGCGCCAACCAGCGCGCCGCGAAGGTTGAAAACACCATTAAGGCAAACGCAATAATCACAATAAAGCGAATATGTTCTTTTACTCGCTCCTGCAGTGCGGCACGCTCATCGCTCAATTTAACATTGAGCTCGTCCAAAAAAACGCCGGAACCCAATACCCAGCCCCAGGGTTCAAAACGGCGAATATAGGAGATTACCGGCTTTTTCATACCATCTCGGTCAAGCCAGCTTAACTCGGTAAATAAACTGTGCTCTTCGCCGCCCACCCTCGCACTAACGTTTACAATATCGGGCATGAGCAAACCGACATTACTGGGATCGTAGGCGTTTACCAATTGCCGCCCATCTTTATCGACGACAAATAAAATAGAGTTATCTGGATCAATAGGTACCGCGGCAATCCGCTCGATCACTTCGCGCTTCAAGCGATTAAGCTCGTCGCGCAGATAAATACTGGCGCCCATATAAATATTCAGCGGCTTGTAATAGTACACAAAGCTAAAATTGCGCTCGGTCGCGACTTGGCTATTGGGATCAGTGAAACGGTATTCTAGAAACTCGTATTTCTTGTCTGACAACGCGCTTTTAATCTGACTAGAAAAAGCATCAATCGTCGCACTGTCTGACATTCGCTCATCGGTAAGGGGGTTCATCGGCGGTAGCAAAGCCCTGCCGTCGCCATCAAACAAGAAAAAGAAGCCCTTATTATTTAAAAACCGCAGCGATCCCATTGTCGTTCGCAAGCGGTTTAACTGCTGCGACTTACTTTCGCCAACAAATTCTTTGCGGGTGTCTTCAACCAGAGAAATACCAACGGCAACTTGCTGGCGCAAATCGTTGTATAACTGCTGATTTAGCTGCGTGTGTTTAAAATCTAGATATTCAACCGCCTTGCCTACTTCCCTGCGCAACAACTCCCGGCGGGACTCAACATAAGCATCTCGCCACGCTTCACTTTGCTGCGTATAGCGCTCGTATTCTTTGGCAATCCAGATATAGCCGAAAATAGCCAAAGGAATCGCAGACAGTGCGACTAGGCTAAGAAGATAAATTTGTACTAAACTGCGCTTAGTTCGCATGCGCAACCCTTGTTGTTTTATGGCATTTGCTTCGTTGCAATGCGGATTATAAGGCGGAAGCTTATCCAGTCTTGACGCTTCCCGCCAGTATCAATCGACTAATTCACCGATTAAGCATGCCCAAAGTTAATAATTTCATGATAGCCTTATCCCATACAAAACGGTAACCGCAAGGACCTAATAATGACTACAGAAGCGACGGTGTACCTCGTAGAGGATGACGAAGCCGTACGAGACTCACTACAAATGGTATTGGAATCAGTTGGCCACAAAGTAGTTAGCTATTCACGAGCCGATACGTTTTTGGAGGATTACTCCATCGATATGGCCGGTTGCATGGTGTTAGATATACGCATGCCGGGCATGAACGGCATGGAGCTGCAACGTCAACTCAACACTCGCAATTCCATATTACCGATTATATTTGTAACCGGTCACGGCGATGTGCCAATGGCGGTCGACGCTATGCAGCGCGGCGCTGTGGACTTTGTGCAGAAGCCCTATCGTGAAGAAGAGCTACTAGGCAAAATCCAACAGGCTATTGCTGCTGACTCTGAGAACCGCGCCGACCTCGAAGAAAAACACAAAATTCGCGCTAAATTGAGCGACCTTACGCCGCGCGAAAGTCAGGTTATGGAACTGATGATCGAGGGCAAGGCGAATAAAGTGATCGCCTACGACTTAGATATTAGCCAGCGCACCGTCGAAATTCACCGCGCACGCGTTATGGAAAAAATGGGCGTTCGCTCACTGGCGCATTTGGTACGCATGGTAATGGCGGCCGAAGAGCCCAACAATAACTAGGACTTGCTTACGCTAATACCTTGACTGCCCAGCAGCGCATCCACTGTCTGCAGGGCAGTCATTAAACCCTCTATTGGCAACAAGCTCGCCCGAAAATACTCCCCCGCCATAGGCGCAATACCGCTGGCCAGAGGCAATTCTTGCCTTTGTTCAATTAAAAACCGCATTCTTGGAATAAAAATAAACTGTAACCACTGCGGGAAATTGAGCCTATCGATGGCGAATGGCTGCTCGCTGCACAATGCTTCCGGCGGTGGCGGCTCGGCATCCCAGCGGCCAATCCGGCGTAACTCGGCCTCAACATCCATTAAAACCGCAGCGACTTCATGATACTTGCTCATATCTCAGTCCGCCAAAATCTACTCAATTATCTGTCGATACGGTGGCATCGACGCCAACATTTTACGACCGTAATGCCGCGTGACAATGCGCCTATCCAGAATGGTGATACGGCCAACGTCTGATTCACTGCGCAGCAACCGGCCACTGGCTTGTATCAATTTCACCGCCGCGTCTGGCACGGTAATATCCATAAACGGGTTGCCATTATTGCGACTAATCCACTCAGCCAACGCTTCTTCAACCGGATCTTCCGGCACCGCAAAGGGAATTTTGGCGATCAATACGTGGGAACAATATTTACCGGGCAGGTCGACACCCTCGGCAAAACTAGCCAAACCGAAAATAACACTTCCGTTACCCTTGTCTAAAGCCTCGCGGTGGCGGGTCAGAATCTCGTGCTTCGGCAAATCATCCTGCGCCAAAATCCGGCCTTGCCAATCCGCCGGCATACCCTCGCGCACCGCGCGCAATTGCTTGCGGGATGAAAACAGCACTAAATTTCCGGCATCCGGCGCCATTAAGTTTGGCAGCATATCGATTAGCGCCGCGGTATGCGCCTCGGCATTACCTGCATCGCAATTCATTGCCGGTATGTGCAGCTCGCCCGCATCGGCGTGTGCAAACGGGCTGGGAACCACCTCAAAACTGGCATCGCTATCTAAACCGGCGCGCATACTAAAGCGGTTAAAACTACCCAGGGCGGTTAGTGTTGCCGAGGTTAGGACAGCCGCATAACAACGTGACCACAGCGCCGATTTAAGGGCATTGGCGGCCAGTATTGGACTGGCGTTCAATTCTATATCAAACAGGCCTTGACCCGTTTCAACCAAGGCCATCCACCGCGCATTGGGTGGTTTTTCTTTGCTGGCATCACTGGCGTAAGAGCGCCAGAGCGCACAGGCACTTTCCGCGCGAAAACGCGCAGCAGACACCGTCGCCAACCATTGCTCCGTCACTTCTCGGCTCGCCATCAATTGATTGCCATCTAAGCTGTCTTGAAAGGTATCGATAATCCTTTCCGCTTGATGGATCACGCCGCTAAACCCCTCGACCATATTTTTTGCGTGGGCGGCTAGATTGTCCGGCACGATACCGTCGGGAAAGCGCACACTCTTACTTCCCTGCCGCTCTTCTGCGCTCTCTAGCAGCTCTTCCAATAGCGGCCGCAGTGGCGCCAAACCGCGCCGCACGGCAATAAGTTGGGTAAGCAAGCTCTCTAGCTGGCCGCGGGCGGTAACGTCCATAGCGGGCACGGCAATCATCGCTGTCAAAGCGCGTTCAATTTGCTCTAGCCAGCGCTCAGTCGCCGCCATACGAAAGTTGGCGCTGAAATGGTTAATCACTTTGTCGGGCAGGTGATGCGCTTCGTCGAATATATAAATGCATTCTTCCGGAGGCGGAAGTATGGCGCCGCCGCCTAAGGCTAAATCCGCCAGCACAAGATCGTGATTGGCGACAATAACATCTGCCTGAGTGAGCGACTCGCGGGCTTTAAAAAAGCTACATTGCTTAACGTGACTGCAGCGGCGACCGGTGCATTGGGCGTGATCAGTTGTCACCCGCGCCCACTTATCATCGGCAATCACGGTATCCCAGTCGTCGCGATCACCCGCCCATTTTCCGGTTGCCATTTTCTGCGCGAAATCCGTGTACAAAGACAGGCTTTCGGCGTCCGGCGCGGCCATGTGCTCGTCAATGTATAGGGGTAATACTTTTGCGTCGGCGCCTGACAACAATTGATCCAGCTTGGACAGACAGATGTAACGACGCCGCCCCTTAGACAAGCTAACGCTAAATTGCAGGCCGCTTTTGGTGAGAATATCAGGTAAATCGCGGTAGATAATTTGCTCTTGAAGCGCAACCGTCGCGGTGGAAATAACGAGTGTTTTATTGCTCTCTTGCGCAATCGGGATCGCCGCCACCGCATAGGCCAGAGTCTTGCCGGTGCCAGTGCCGGCCTCCACCACGCAGAGATGATCACCGCCCCCGCGCTGAAACTCTTGATTGCGCTTTACGCCACCCAGGACTCTCGCGATATGGGCGATCATCAAACGCTGCCCATAACGTGGCTTCAAATCTTTTACATCCAGAAATTGCCGATACGCATCCTGAATTGCCTTTTTAAGTGCATCCGTGAGCACCTATACCGCCTTCTCGATTGCCCGTAAATCTCGACTACGCAATTGATTGCAAACCGGGTTGGCGTAGATCTCCATCGCCTTTAGACGAAAGGCCTCAGGAATTTTTGCAAAACGCTGCTCGAAATCTGCGACATCGCGATCCGTTATTTGCGGCACCCGCAGCTCGCGCCAACTTTCGTCATTGTAAATCCGCATATACGCCAGCACATTGCTGGCATGGAGGCGATACTGATCAATAATTGCCTCGTCTAACACCGCCGCTACCCTCGCCGCGTCTGCGAACTCGCCTTTTAAGGGCGCGCCAAAACTGACATGAACATCGCCTTTGTTGCCTAACACGCCAATAGCGATGCTTTTTAAATCTTCGTGTTCCGCTTTTAAATAGGCACCGTCGCGCTCGACATGAACTAACTCCTGAGCCTTGGCGGCATCCAGCGGATCCCATTCATAGGAGATCGACACCGGGACGATATTCAGCTTGTTAATATAATCAGAAAAGCTCTCTTCAGGCTTTTGCTGGGCCATACCAATCATCTTAATGACCGCCGCCTCGGTGGCATCATTGCCATCTTTGGCGCGCCCTTCACGCTGAGCGATCCAAATGGAACTGCGCTCTTCCAGCAGAGAGAAACGAATATAGCCCGCCAATTGCCTAAATGCCGCTAGCATCTGGCGCGGGCCCTTGGCTGAACGCCGAACGATAAAGCTCTTATTAAGACGCATCAAATCGGCGGCAAAGGGCTTGGAAAGCAGATTATCGCCAATCGCAATGCGCACCGTGTCGCGCTCGTGATGATAGAGGGCATAATTGACAAAGGCCGGATCCAGGGCGATATCGCGGTGGTTACTAATGAATAAATACGCGGAATTTGGCGCTAAGGCGTCTAAGCCAGATACATTAAAGCTGCAGGTATGGTCCTCAATCATGGTATCCATATACTGCTTGATAACTCGCTGAAAGCCCGCCACATCGGCAACCCCGTTCAGCTCGCGACGCAGATACCACGCCACAAGCGGGCGCACTAACCAAGGCAGGTAGCGATTGAGCTTGGGTATGCGCAGGTTTGCGACCACATTCAGCAACTCGGCATCGCCCAGTAACTTGGCTAAAACCGGCACGACTTCATCGTCGTGGTATGGCCGGATCTCAGCGAAGTCATCCATCATTTTGTGCTCTCAACGATATAAAGGGGCGTACAATAAAGGATTCAATCGCAGTCGTCATCTGCCAGCGACCAATAGTACGTAGCAAACTCCCAATTTTCAGCGCAAAGCGCAGGTCGAACAAACACTCATATCCCTCAAAACTTCAATCATACCCAGCCAGCAAAGTGCCTGATTTAAGGCCAACACGGCCGAATCAAAATGGGGCTAGACGACTTACATCTTAAAGCCGACAACGTAGTTCGCTTCCTCATATTGTGCGCATATACAGAATCTGCCTTTCAATATGCGGATAAGCTATGCCAACAAAACCCCTGGTCCTTCCACGCCAAACTGATCGGCACCGACAAAGTCGTTTCGGCGATATGAGGGAATTACGACAACACCTTAAGTCCAAGCGCAAGTCGCAAACGTATACTGGCGACATTGATATTTTGCCGCAGCGGCAGCATCACGGCACCATTAGCTTGCTCTCGGCTCGCAGTACCGACGGGTTTTGGGATAGGAATCGCGACCGCGAGTATGCTTACTGGCCTTATATTAAAAGGATTCGACTACAAACTAGCATCCGTCATGCACTTGATCGTATATTACTAGGCATGCCGCTCAGTCTAAGAGCCGACTCCCAAGAATCTAAACCTGACATTGCAGTGGAAGCACACTAATGACACACCAGCAAGGCACCCTAAGCAGCCAATCCGGCTGCCGAATCTACACCCAAAATTGGCAACCCGCCGGCACCCCAAAGGCGGTGATCATTCTGGTGCACGGCCTTGCAGAACACAGCAATCGCTATATCGATATCGCCAACTATTTCACCGAGCAATGCTATGCTGTGTATGCGCTCGATCATGAGGGTCACGGCCACTCTCAGGGACTGCGCGGCTATATAAACCGCTTTGATGATTTCATCACCACGCTTGATCAATACTGTAACGAGATAGCCGGGCTTCACCCAAACACCAAACTCTTCTTGGTCGGACACAGCATGGGCGGCGTTATTTCGACAGCGTATCTATTACAACATCAACAGAAACTTGCTGGCTGCATACTGTCTGGCGCCGCTCTCGCAACCGGGGACGTTATCAGCCCCGTACAAAAATTCGTGGTTCACTGCTTATCGAAAATTTTACCCAAACTCCCTATTCTGCAACTAGAAGCAAATGACGTCTGTCACGATCCCGCTGTTGTGGAGGCATACCGCAACGACCCCAGAGTATTCACCGGCAAGATTCGCGTTCGACTGATAAGCGAAATTTTACGCACCGCCGACATGGTCATTCGCAATGCGGCAAGCATTAGCTTGCCGATGCTTATATTGCATGGCGGCGACGACAAAATGGCCTCTCCAACAGGCTCAGAGAAATTGTACGCGGGCATCGCGTCCAGCGATAAGACCTTAAAGATTTACCCCGGCCTCTATCATGAAATTTTTCTAGAGCCGGAAAAATATTCCATCTACGCAGAGATATATGATTGGATAGAACAAAAGTTATAGAGACAGTCACAACATTTACTTGTTAACTATTTAGGGCTCCAAAAATAGGCAAAACAATTTAATTAGTGGCACTCTCGCGATATAGCACCAAAGGAACAGCAATATGGATCAAACTCGCAGCAACCCTTGGCCCGAAGCCACCACCTGCCCTGTCGTTTTCATTATCGACAGCGTTAATCGGACCGAAAAAAAGCTTTTAGAAGATGCTATACGCAAACATCAACCTGCCGGCTCAAGGTATCATGTCGTCCACCGCCACTTAAGAAATGTGCAGACCCGCCGCCAGCGCTCCACCACCCAATTACTAGAGCTAGCCAAGTCAAACGACAACCCTTACTTTGTTCCCGTGCGTATTTGCTGGCAAACACGCACGCCGAGAGACATGCAAGGTGTATCACTGAGAGATTTAATTACCGGCAACCGCGAATACCCAGGCTGGTTTCAACAGCAGCTGCGACTGCGCAAAGACAGCAGCGGCTACAGTATCACCGTTGGTAACGGCGCCAGCCTGGAGCAACTCAAAGACAGCTGCGTTCACCACACCCAAAAACATGGCGGAACAGAAGACCTTATTAAATTTATAGATCGCTCCGCTTTTTTGGCGCTCGAAAAAGTAGAACGCCAAGTGAAAGGCGCTCGATATAAAATACCTCAGCTTCTCTCAGACGAAGTCATTCGCAAACCATCAGTGATTAATGCCCTAAGCAAAATCAGCGAATCTACTGGTCGCTCGATGGATAGTTTGATCAAAGAAGCAAAACTGTGCCTAGACGAAATGTCTGCAAAACCAAGCGCCCTCGGTACCGACCTCGCCGCCGCCTTAGGCCGTTTCATGTATACCCGCGGTTTTGACAAAGATATTGACTATGTCGACGGCGATATTGAACGCATTCGCAAACTTCTCACTGAAAAACCCGTCGCCTTTTTGTTCACCCACAAATCACATATTGATGGCTTCCTGCTGATGACCATCTTTCACGATCAAAATCTGACGCCATTGCATTTATTCGGTGGCATCAATATGAATATGCCAGGAATCGGCCCGATTCTGCGCCGGTCCGGCGCCATCTTTATTCGGCGCAGCTTCCAGAATGACCCGGTCTACAAAGTTGTATTCAAAAACTACATCGATTACTTGGGAGAAAAACGCTTCCCCTTGATGTGGGCACTAGAGGGAACCCGCTCCCGCACCGGCAAGTTAATGCCACCTCGTTTCGGCTTAATTAACTATGTGGTAAGCGCGCATATGCGCGACGACGCTCCCGACTTAATATTAATGCCAGTATCGATTACTTACGACCAAGTACCCGAAGTGGCTGATTACGACGCACTGCAAGCCGGCGGTAAAAAGCGCCCTGAATCCACATCTTGGTTTATGGAATATATCAGCGGCCTTAAAAATCCCCACGGTAAAATTCATGTGCGATTCGGTGAAGGCGTTACCATTAGCGAACACCTGGACCTAAGTAGCCCCGCACCGCAAACCAGAGACATTCAAAAGATCGCCTTTGAACTCGCTGTCGACGCAAACAATGCCACGCCGATTACGGTCAACTCATTAATTTGCTATGTCATTCTTGAGCACGGCCACAAGGCCATCACATTCAACGAGCTCAACACTGACATTCAAGAACTTCTGCAATTAATTAATAAACTCGGTTTTGCGACCACCAGCGACGTACAAAACCTCAATGAGGCCAGAATTCAGAAATGCTTAAAAGACCTGGGTACAACCGGTGTCATTAATATATTTAACGACGGCATCGAATCGGTATATATGCTGCCGAACGACGCCGGTCGCACCGCGGCCTACTACCGAAACGGTCTGATTCACTTCTTCATCACCAGTGCCATCGCCGATCTAGCACTGCTTGCCGTTAGCGCAACGGGCGATGAAGCGCTTAGCCAGTTTCACAATGAAGCACTGCGTTTACGGGACATGTTTAAGTACGAGTTTTTCTTCGAGGGCTCAAGTGCGTTTATTGTGCTGCTCGAACATGAACTTGAGCAGCGTGCGCCCAACTGGCGAGACAGCGTTAAACAAGGTGCTAAAGCAACCCGCAAACTCCTTGCAGGCATAACACCTATTCTAGGTCACGGCACGCTGCGCCCATTTATCGAAGCCTATCTTGTCTTGGCACGAGCTTTACGGATGCAGCCGGTGGGAGAAATCAGTGATCAAAAGCATCTCATCAACCACGCTCTCACGCTGGGTAAACAGCGGGTGCTGCAGAAGCGAATACATTGTGAAGAGTCCGTGTCGGGTAGCTACTTTGAAAATGCGATTAAAATCGCAGAAAACCAAGAGCTACTCAAGGCGGGGGACGAGGCTGTTGCAGGGCGTCAGCGCTGGCTGGAAGAGCTGCGCGAAATTTCCGCTAATGTTCGCTTTTTAGCATCAATGGCCGATGCCAAACGACTGCAAATACGAACCGCGCTGGAAAAATAATCCGCTCCAGCATTAAAGGCTGCGCCACTAGGGCGCAGCTCACCCTACAATTATCGCACCGCAACGCCCTGCAACTTCATTACTAAGCGTACAACAGCAATATATGCTGAAGGCATAAGTCTCGCCAATATGTCCTGCACGCGGCCGTCGCTAATAAAGATACGGCCGATATTTTTCTGCACGCCACGAAGAATGATATTCGCCGCTTCCGACGGCTGAGTACCTTTTTGAAGCAGTTCGTGAAAATGCTTTGTGCTGCTATTGTGATGATCGGCATTGATTGTAATGTTGGTCGCCACTGCACCGGGATGCACGGTATGCAACGTTACGTTGTTGATACCTCGGATACGATGCTCTGCGCGCAAACTGTCGGTAAAACCGCGCACCGCGAATTTTGTGGTGCAATACGGTACGAGATACGGCAAAGCAAGAATACCTTGCGAGCTTGATAGATTAACGATGGCAGCCTCCGGCCGACTGAGCAAATGTTGATAACAGCGCTGAGTCGTATGAATCACTCCCCAATAATTAATATTGGTAATTTTTTCAAAGTCTTGCTCGCTGGCTTCGCCGAAGGTGAGGTCGCCGGAAGCGATACCCGCATTATTAATGAGAAGATCTATATGACCAAAGTGCGCGAGGACATTGTCGACGAAAAGATTGATGGCGCACTTATCGCCCATATCGACTTTCTCACTATAATAGTCTGCGTGCATTGTGGTGAGCTGGTCTTCGGTAGCGTCGAGCTTCGCAATATCGCAAAACGCAACTTTCGCGCCGCGTCGCGCAAGCTCCATCACTAAATGATGACCGATGCCACTGCCACCGCCGCCAGTCACAATGGCAACCTTGTCTTTAAATGTTTTCATATCTGATCCCTTGTGTGATTACGGTCAGCCTTAACGATGCTTGGCGAGAAAGGCGAGCACATCTTCTGCGCTCTTACGCGGTGCTTCTAGCATGGGCATATGACCAAGTTCTGGGTAAGTAATAAGTTCGGCATTCGGTATACCGCTCCGCCAAATCGCTGCGGAACTAATATGCAGCAGGCGATCGCGCTCACCCCACAGAATGAGTATGGGCACGTTAATGTCACTTAGATGCTGATCCAAAAGACCAGTGCTATGAAAGTCCTGGAATATACGGGTAAGTGACTCACGACGAACAATATAGTCATCTGCCATGAAATCTAAGATCATCCGAGGTAGCCACGGTGGCTGAGCCATGGTCATCGAGTAGAATTCGAGAAACTCATCGCGATTATGTATCTCAAAAGGGTTGCGACCCGTCGCGAGCATTTTAGCCATATCACTTTCTTGTGGCGCAACAACACCGGCGGCATCAACCAATACCGCGCTCTGCACGCGGTTTGCATGGTGCAGTGCTAACTGAGCGGCAATAAAACCACCCATGGAATTACCCACAATATGGGCGCGCTTAATACCCAGCGCGTCCATCGCTTCTACCACCCGCTGCGCCTGACTCACGGTGTCATACTTAAGTGCGGGGTCAAAGGCGGTTTCGCCATGGCCCGGCAGGTCTAAAATTAAGACCTGATACTTATCGGTAAAATGGCTGGCAAAGCGCATCCACACGGTTTTTTCTGAGCTATAACCGTGGATCATCACTACGGTTTCTTTGGCGTCTTGTGGGCCGCCCTGCCAGCTCATCATCTGGCTATCGCTAATCTCGATTTTGGACCGGTGCAAGCCATAAATACTTGTTTCAATACGGCTGGCCAAGTGCAACACGTCACCACCAATACGCGGGTAAGTGGTCACAGCCCAAATGACAACACTAGCAGCCAGCGCAATCGCAACAATTAGGGACTTCTTCATCCTGCATTCCCTTTTTTAATCGGTGTAGCAATTGGCTTAATAGCAGCTGGCTGGAGCGGATAGTCGCTGCGGTCGATTACGTCGCGCATATCCCACCAGATAAGTTTATTAAGCAAACGTAAGGGCACTAGGTTGGCGCCCAACCAAGTTTTAAATGAATCTTTGCCATAAACAATCTTCGGCGTACCGCGACGTATACCTCGAATCACACGGCGCACAACAGCCTCCGGCGGTGTTGATAAGTACTTGTCCGAGAAGGCTTGGTGCTGAGGAGCGCTGGCTATATTGGTAGCGATTCCACCGGGATGGACAAGGTGCACACTGATTGGACTATCGTGCAACTCAACCATTAACGCTTCACTAAAGCCGCGCACGGCGAATTTCGCCGCACTGTAATCGCTGTTATTGGGTGGCCCAATCAGGCCAAAAATACTAGATACGTTCACCACCGCACCCTCGCCATTTTCGATCAGCTGCGGCAAAAAGACTTGGGTACCATGCACTACACCGTAAAAGTTAATACCCATTACACGCTCGATTGAAGACAGCGGCGTTGCCCACACCGGCTTGCCATCACCCGACACACCGGCGTTATTTATAATGACATGAGCGTTGCCCAGTGAGGTTTTTACATCAGCAGCAAATCCTTCCATCGCAGAACGATCAGCAACATCAAACACCGCACTGAACACCTCGGTCGCAGCGGTGTTATGTACCATTTCAACTGTTTTGGCTAAGCCCTTTTCGTCGTAATCATTGAGCGCCAGCCTTGCACCTAGCTTTGCAAATTCTAGGGCGTAGGCACGACCCATACCCGAGCCTGCGCCAGTTATAGCGACTATTTTATTATTAAAATCCTTCATATTGATGATCTCATCTAAACAAATGGTGCTTGGTCTTAAACCGGCTGGCTAGCCTGTTAAAGGTAAAACTGAAGCCGGGAAACATCGCAATAACATGACCACTCTTGCTCTGGTACCAGCTGGTGCAACCGCCAGACTTCCAAACGGTTTTTTCCATTTCAGAGTGAACCATCTGGGTGTATTGATCCTCGGCGTCGGCGCTGACTTCTATGGCCTGTTTACCAGATTTCTCCAGCTGCCGAATGCTGCCAATGATGTATTTCATCTGTGATTCAATTACGAATATTGCGGAAGTGTGGCCAATGCCGGTATTGGGCCCAGTGACCACAAAGAGATTAGGGAAGCCTGGAATGGCAGTGCCGAGGTAGGCCCGAGGAAACTCTTCCCAGGCACTCGCTAAACGCCTATTGTCCTTGCCAATGACGGGGTATGAGATCATCCCGTCGGTCGCGTCATAACCGGTAGACCAGATGATAAGATCGACATCAACTTGCTGACCTTGTGCGGTCAGAATGCCGGTCTCGTTCACCGAGGCGATCCCGTCTTGCTTGTCATGCAATTTTACATTCTGTCTCGACAAGGCTGGATACAAGGTGCTCGATAAAATGATGCGCTTACAACCGATGGTAAAATCCGGAGTGAGTTTTTCACGAAGCACCGGATCGGGCACCTGCTTTTTAAGTAATTTCAACGCGGCCCGCTCCGCAACTAAATCCAGCATCAGTTTGGAATACTTAAAACCAATCACACGAGTTTCAAGACACCAATAAATCCACCAGCGCAGTGCTTTATAAAGCGGTTTAATGCCTAACAATTTTTGTTGGAACGATGAAAATTTACGATCTGGCCTTGGCAAGACCCAATGCGGGCTGCGTTGAAAAACATGCAGCTCCGCAACATCGCCCGCTATCGCCGGTATAACTTGTGCTGCGCTTGCCCCGCTACCCACAATGGCCACACGTTTAGCACGATAATCAAAAGAGTGATCCCAAGCATTAGTGTGGAAGCTTTTACCCTTAAAAGTATCGCGGCCGGGGAAGTCGGGAATAACCGGTGTGCTCAGCGGCCCAGAGGCATTAATCAGAATTTGCGCCTCAAACGTACCCGCCGCGTCAGTCTCTATAATCCAGCGCTTATCATCCTCATTCCAGCGGACCTGCGTCACATTGGCATTAAGTGTAGTTTTGTCGCGGAGGCCGTGCTTATCAATCACCGCATTGGTGTATTGCCGCAACTCCTCTTGCTCTACAAACATTTGCGACCACACGTAAGGCTCCGACGAAATGGAATACAGCGGTGACTGCACATCGACCGCCGCGCCGGGATAGCTATTCTGACACCACGTCCCGCCCATAAAATCGCGGCGCTCAAGAAGTCGAATATCGGTGATGCCCTGCTCCTGCAGGCGGATTGCAGCACACTGACCACCAAAACCGCTGCCAATGATAACAACCCGATAACACTGCTTTGCTTGCATGTATTTATTCTCCCCGCGAGGGCTCTAGCCAATTTCATGTGATGACAAACGACATCACTTTACTTCTGATGACGCTTGTCGTCAAATAAGAGAATGAACAAAATTGAAAAGAACAGTAAATCGGGGCGAACCTACGGCGGTGAAAGTGCGGCCGAAAGACTGGCGCGTCAGCGCCAAACCTTTATGGACGCAGGACTAGAGCTATTTGGCACGGTTGGCTACCGAGCGACAACCGTCAGAATGCTGTGTAAAGAAGCAGGGCTAATTGATCGCTATTTCTACAAGACCTTCACTGATACTGAAGATTTATTAGCTGCGGTCTATACCGAATCCTTGGACCAAATCCAAACTCAGGTTCTGGCAGCAATCAATACCACTAACAGCGAGCCAATTACGGCCAAGCACATTGAACTTGGCCTTGAGGCGTTTTTTAGTGCTTTTGAAAACTCGCGAGTGGCTAGAGTGTGTTGGTTAGAAGTCCTCGGCGTCAGCCCGCGTATTGACACGCTATACATCAGCCGCATACAGGAGTTTGCCGAATTATTGCTGCAACTTGGCAAATCCATGATGCCAAATTGGCCGCTTGGCGAAGAGGAAACGCGCATAACAGGCATAGCGTTGGTTGGTGCAATAAGCCAGTCTGCGATGCAATGGCTGCTCGATGACTACCGCTCACCGAGGGCAACATTAGTGAGCGCGAATGGGCGTCTGATTAGAGGACTCTTCAACACGCCTTCGCATTAAGGTACCTATAGCCATAAGGCTCGCCTTACCTTTTAGTTGGCTACTACCTAGCAACCACAGCCCAAGCAAGCACCTTAAAAGATAACTTTAAAATCCACCCCGTAAGTTAAAGGATCAACGATACCGACATGGAAGGTCCCAATATCAGTGCCAGTTAAACCTCCGGGCTGTGACACGCGATCATTGCCCAGTAGATTTTTACCCCATAAGGCCATCTCATAGCCGCCGCTCGGCGTGCTCCACGCCACCCGCGCGTTTAATAGCTGGGTATCGTCGCCGTAGCCATTGACGGTATTAAAGAAAGGCTGATGATCTTCATTGCTGGGCTCAGTGTTTTCTTCGTAAATGTAGTCAACATGGAACAACAGCAATCCGTAATTAAACTCCGGAGACCAATCCATTGTCAGGGTGTATTCCTGCGGCGAGCTAACATTCAACTGATCTGCCACCTCAAATTCACCCTGTGCGTTGAAGTACGCTTCACGACTAGACTCTTGCTCGCGGTAGGTATAAATCAGTCCAAAGCGCAAATTTTCGGTCGCCAGCCAATCTGCGGTCAATTCGATACCCTGAATATCCTCATCTGTATTGATGACTGTCGGCACCGCGCCGTTACTGTCAGGCGATCTCGATTCAATGGCTTCTTGACGATCATCAATAATCATTTTAAACAGAGCAATCTGGGTACGCACTTGGGTGTCAAAGAAATCGCCCTTCACACCCAGCTCTATATTACTAACGACTTCGGGGTCTAATGGCGCTTCTCTTGTTCCGGTATTTAACGAGTCATAGCCGCCGGACTTGTAGCCAGTGGAGTAACTTAAAAACGTCATTGCACCGTCAGTGACTTGGAAATTGGCTACCACGCGACCGGTGATTTTATCCCAGCTTTCAGAGGCTGTTTCTACGCCATCAGAATTAAAAAAGAAGTTTTCTTGTAGCAATTGCGACACGACAAAATCCGTTAGTGGCGCATCCCAACTAAAAGACTTTTTATCGTTACTATAGCGCAGACCGGTAATAACATTCAGCCTGTCCGTAATTGGGAAATCTAAGTCCATAAATAAACCGTAGCTTTCGAAATCCCCCTCATTGGTCATTCGTTCGGTAACAAAATTACCCTCTACCACATCGCCTATTAGGGAGTTTAAAAGCCCCTGAGGAATACTTGCCATGCCAGATGCCAGCTCCAATACTGCACCGTAGCTAAACGTGAGAGCGGTTTGCTGATAGGTATCTTCCTTGCTGTAGTTGGCACCGAATACCGCGTCTACCCATTCGAGTGCAACATTGAACTGCATTTCAAAGTAGGCTATATCCGAGTCTTCAATATTATTGGTATCAACATACACCGACTCATCACTGGTGGCGTCTTCATCTTGCAAATTATAGGTTTCAAATGCGCGGTAACTGCCGATTAAGGTCATGCTGCTAACGTCGTTTAGCTCGTACCAAAGCTTGCCGGTAAAGCCCTCCATATCTCTAGTTTCGCCACCGCCGATCGCGTCCGTCTCTAATTTACGATCAGAGGGGTCAGGAAAATTAGAAAACTCTTCGCTAATACTGATTCGCGCCTGGGGGCCGTTATCGACACGATCAATATCATAGGCAAACTGCATGCTCAGCCTTTCATTTGCCTCCCAGCGCAGGGCGAGACGCGCAAATTGATTATCTTGCTCGCCGGGATTAGGTGATGCTGGGCCTTTATTTTCAGTCACCTCATCGCGCTGGTTGTGTAGCAAGTTAACCCGCAGTGCCAAGCTATCGCTTAGCGGCATATTGCCCATACCCTCTACGCGGAATAAATTGTAGCTACCCAACTTTGCCATCACAAAGCCTTCGCTTTCTTCTAGGCTCGGCGCATTGGGAATAAAGCTCACCACCCCCGCCGCGGCATTACGACCGAACAATGTGCCCTGCGGCCCCTTCAATACTTCTACCCGCTCCATATCAGAAAATGGCACGGTAATCGCCGCGCGCGGTAAATAAACACCATCTAAAAACGTGGCGACAGAGGGGTCGCCACCCGTACTGATATTGGAACTATCTATGCCGCGAATCACAAATGAAGACTGAGTAGTACCGCCGCCGCGCACCCCATCGCCCACTTTTAAGCCGGGAATATAGGCTTGAACCCGTGGTGCATTTAGGAAATGACGACTTTCAGGTTGTTTAAT